>TARA_R110002033_G_scaffold171186_1_pt1 | contig 19000 bp, 9 predicted proteins | sample TARA_R110002033 | Tara Oceans TARA_R110002033 (sample SAMEA4397051) | marine metagenome | biome: Polar Biome; feature: [SRF] surface water layer (ENVO:00010504); material: water (ENVO:00002006), including particulate matter (ENVO:01000060) such as... | depth 5 m
AATCGATCCGGATTTTTCGGGTTTTAAGATGGCATGAGTATAACTGAAACCTGTGGTATATCTTCAATACCATCTGTATCGACTGAAGAAACACTTCCTGTTAAATCTGACTTTTTAACAGATCCATATCCCACTAATACAATTTGATCTAATTGATTGTCGGATAATAAATTTACATTAATGGTTGTTTGATTTCCAACCAATATTTCTTTTGTTTCATAGCCAACGTATGAAAACTGTAAAGTTTGATTTTGGTTTGCATTAATAGAATAATTTCCATCAAAATCTGTAGTTGTCCCGTTGTTTGTTCCCTTTACCACAATATTGGCTCCCGGCAATGGACCCAATTCACTAGTGACAGTACCGGATATTTGAACACCTTGAATTTTTGGTTTTATTACAGATGCTTTATTTTTTACAGATAAGTTTTCTTGAACAAGTATAGTATCGTCTTCTGAAATAGAAATTTTAAAATTGCCGTTTGATAAACTTTGTTCTAACAGTTTACGAATCTGTATTTTTCCCTTTTTTAAACGTATTTTAGGGAAATTATCAAATATTCCCTGTTGGTAAATGAACTTATATTTTGTTTGTTGTTTAATAAGGGAAAACACCTCATCAACCGTCAGTACTGTATCTGCATCTATTATTACTTTTGAGTTTTGCGAAATAATGTTACTTGGCGATAAACTAAATACTGTAGTGAAAAACAAAAAGATAAAAGTTTTCATAGTATTATGTAGCCATCTACTTCTTGAGCAGAAGTATCTTTTATTTAGTTTAATTTTCATAAATTTGATAAGTTATTAATTGGTTAAACTTTTAATTAATTAATAATTGATAAAAGGGGATTGGGTCTTATACTTTGCACGGTTTAAACTCTCTTCCCTTTACTTTTTTTCTAAGGCTTATAGCCCTATTTTAGAGTCACTTTCTTGTCATATATTTCATAATTTTTAATTATACTTAAGGTTTTAATTGTTTCTAAAATTTTAGTAAGGTTCTGGTCTTTACCTAAAACCCCTACGAAAGTTAATTCCTTCAACTCTTCACTCTCAAAAGCCACGTCAACATCATACCATCTAGAAATTACTTTCATAATATCTTTAAGGGGTTTACCATTAAAACTGAATATCCCATCCTTCCATGATATTTCGCTTTCAACATCAACCCTAGCGATTATCATATTACCGCTCATCACATCTAAATTTAATTGTTGACTAGGAGTTAAAAATTGTTTTTTGCCTTGAGAATCTACTTGGACTTTGCCTTCCACGAGAGTAGTGTACACATTTGTTTCATCGTTATAGGCCTTAATATTAAACTCAGTTCCTAAAACTTGCACATCCTGAGATTTATGTATAACCACGAACTTTGCTCCGTTATTTTCTAAACTTGAGGTGACATCAAAATAAGCTTCACCATATAATAATTCCACTTTTCTAGTTTGTCCCTTTATGAAATTGACTGGGAACTTTAATTGAGATTCCGAATTTAACCAGACCTGTGTTCCATCAGAAAGTTTAATGAAATATTGACCACCCCTCGGTATAGTTAGATAATTATATTTAATCTCATCTTCACCGTTCCCAAGATTATATATAATCTCTTTTCCATTGCTTTTAAGATTTTTATTTGAAAAAGCAATTTCGTCTTCTAAGCTAACTTGAGATCCATCTTCCAGTGTGAGCGTAGCTTTGTCTGTACCTGGCACCACAACTGTGTCTACAATTATTGGCGCTTCAATCTCTGTTTCATTTGTATTATTAAAAAATACGGTCAAACCTAATATTATCACAACTGAAGCAACAGTTGCGTACTTATAATATTCATTGGTTTTTTTACGAGCATCAATTTTACTCTGAAGTCTTAACCATGCTTTTTGAAGATTAACATTGTTAGTATCGGCTTGATAATTCTTTTTAACCTTATAAAAATATTCTTTATGTATATGAGAAGCTTCATACCATTTTAAAAAAACTGCTTCCTCTTCTTTTGAAAGGGAATCGTTCAGTTTTTTTATTATTAAATTGAATTCCATGGTTACACTTTTATCGTGTTCTTATTAATAAGACACAGAAATTCAGAAAAAGGGTTACAATAAATTAAGAAAAAAATAATTTTTCGGAGCAAATATTGCCGATATGGCAATCTGATAAAGGTAAATTTTTATAAGATAAAGAGAAAGAGCAATAGAGATACCACTGAATCCATTATGCGGCGTTTAGCTCTTTTCAATTGAGTTTTCACGGTGTTTATTGATATCCCAAGTTCTGTGGCGATCTCAGAATATTTATATTCATGGAAAAATTTCAATTTAACAATATGTTGCATTTTATCGGGAAGGGAATTTATAGTTGCATATAAATGTTCGTGCACAATTTCTTTTTCGTTATCGATATTTGATTCAATGGCATATTCAGCAATCAATTCATTTTTCAAATCTAAATATTCATAACTGTCTGTAATTTTTATCGATCTCAAAAAATTCAAACATCTATTACGAACCATAGCAAACATATAGCCCCTTAAAGTTGATTTTACATTTAAAGCGTTCGCATTTTCCCAAATATATATGAATACCTCTTGTACAATATCTTCACTCGAATCTTGATTATAAAGATAGCCATTTGCAAAATTCACTAATTCTGAATAGTGTTTATCAAAAAGATTTTTAAAAACCCTTGTATTCTCCTTAGCAATTTCCTCAAGTAGTATATTCATGAAATATATTGAGTTATTATAAGTTCTTTCGAGATGAATTATCTTCTCGAATATATAGGCACGTTAATAGAGGTAGAGTTCCATAAAAATTGGGGATTTTTGTGAAAATATTTAGTTTCTCAAAAAATATTCTTGCACAATTTAAAAAGATAAAAAAAGAATAGTGTACGGTACTATCCTGTACAAAGTTGTTTAATTATAATTGACCTATTTTACCCAATTTCGAATTTAATAAGATAGAACTAAAAAAAATATCACTAATACAAGGCATTCATAACATTTTATAGTTTTAGGCAGCAAACCGGATTTGTCCAACGTTTGGAGCGTAGTAAAAACATAATCCTTCTTAGTAGTATTACAAGAAAACAAAAAGAAGTAAGTATAATTGAAAAAATATAGAATTAGTGTATTGGATAATATTTTAATATATGGCCCATTCTATAAATGTTTTAATTGAATATTTCTATACTCTATTTTCATAGGAGGTCCCACATGAACCTGGACTCCAATAAACCCTTTTAAATTTCTATTGATAGAATCCAAATCTGTTACCTCACTAAATAAGACGCCATTTATATAATGTTGCATGTTGTTGTCCTTTACCTTGATATGAACTTTATTCCAGTCATTTAATTTGACACTCAGATTCAACTCTTCTTTAGATTTAGTATCTGTTATAGTTCTTGTTTGCCAGCAGTTTCTATTTATATTTATTCTTAAACTATCTTTAGGAATGCTATCTGGCATTGAGGGAATTGTTACTATTTCACCTTTATAAGCTAATGTTGTGCGTTTTCTCTCTTCATAATTCTGACCAGTATATCTATTTCTACCATCAATATCACATTGATATCCTCTTAATGCATATGATATATCCTTTATTATTTCACTCCTATAATTAATGCCACTATTGCCCGTTTCAGAGATTTTATATTCTAATTTTAATTCAAAATCATCAGGTTGTTCTTTCTCATAAATTATGAACGAATTGCGCTTCAAGATAGTTTCTGGTGTAACTTCACCAATTAAAGAACCATTTTCTACTTTCCAATAAACAGGATCGCCATTCCAACCATTTAAATTTTTTCCATTGAAGATATATTTAAATTCAGAAGTAGTTTTGTTATCGGTATTACTGGTTTTACAAGAAATCAATGATAAAAATATACAGCTTATAGCCAAAGCCTTCAAGACAACACTTTTACTTATAATCATTTACGCAATAATTTAAACTTATATTATAGATAATCACTTTAATTAATCTTATACTTTAGGAGAGATTAATTATTATTTATTTAGCAGCTTTTGGCCCATCATAATCATAAGTAAACCAATCGACATCAATATAACCAGCATCTTCTTTTTCGTTCCAAGAAAAGAATCCCAAACGGTCGCCTGTCCATTTCCCGAAAGCTATTGTAAATGTTGGTCCAAAACGCTGGAAATTTTCGCCATCCAAGCTATACTCGTAAGTCGCTTGATCCACGTTATTTGATGTTCTAACATATAACTCCTTACCATTTAGTTCTGGGCCAACAGTTTTTTCTGCCATTGCGTTCATATAAAACAGATTCTTTTTTCCACTTTCTTCAACTTCCACACCCAGCAAATTAAATACACCGCCATATCTTACAAAGCCAGCTAATTGGTGTGGTTGCATTCCAGAAATATCGAATTTGGCCACGGCCGTACCTGTTGTAATACCCATAATACGCTGACTTATGGTATTAGATGCTCTCCAAAAATCTGAATTTGATCCGTCATTATTGGTCCACTGATTTTCGTTTGGCCCATATCCTTCCTCATTAGGTAGCACATTACTTGCTTTTAATCGCAACCAACCTGGGCGCTCTGTCAAAGACCAGTGGCTATTTCTTGGATTGTGATTCCATTCCCATTGAAAGCCTAATTTTGAAGTAGAAAAATCATCATCTGAACTTGGTGCTGAAACAGGAAATCCTTCAATAGGTTTCTTATATTGCTTAACAGGCTCTCCAATACCATCATTATCTTCGTCTATACCAATAATTGGCCAGCCATCAACCCAAGTAACGGGTTCTAAACATTGAGGCCGTCCTTGAAATGGAATATCGTCATTTTGAATCAATTGATGCATGTACCACCAAGATTCATCGGGCGCCTGCATTAAGGCTCCTTGACTGGCGCTTCTGTTATTAAATACTTTACCTTTTTCTAGAACAGTTTTAACTTCATAAGGACCATAAATACTATTTTTCGACCTTAAAACTATTTGCTTTCTATCATTTTTAGGGTTTTTAAATCCCGCCCTTGTAGACTTATCTCCCATAGTCCATTGTGCCAAGAATATATACCAAGTATCATCAATCTTATAAATTTTGGCTGCCTCAGCTCCTACACCTGTGTAAACCAACTTACCTTTATCAAGAATTTTGGCACCATCCCAACTCATTTCATAGATTCTATTTTCGTTACCCTCAATAGTATTACTTTCTTGTTTTTGTTTTCTAGCTGTGTTTATTATGATGTAGGCTTTATGGGTATCCTTATCCCAAAACACTCCTGGATCATCCAAAACTTTAGCTTTGGGTAACATGAAAATTGGTTTACTCCAAGGACCTTTAATATCCTTTGCTGTTGACACCATTAAACCATGTTGGTAATCTATTTGGTAGCAATACCACGTGCCTTCATGATAGGCTAAATCTCCTGCCCAAGTACCAAAAGAATAGCCATTCATTCTGTCCCAATTATATTCAGGGGCCCAAGATAAACTATCAAACACGTGACCTACATTTGTCCAGTTCACCATATCTTTAGATTCTAAAATTGGCATTCCTGGCGACATGTGCTGTTTGGAAGTAATCATATAATAGGTGTCGCCAACTTGTTCTATATCCGAATCAGGATAATCAGCATTTAAAATAGGGTTAACATAAGTACCATCACCTTGATCGCCCCAGCTACCTATTATCTCTTCTGCTAGATTTTTTGTCTCCACATCATCAGACTCTTTACTTTCTACATTGGACTTGCATGACAATAATCCAAAGATTAAAGCAATTGCTAAATTACTGGGTAATCTCGAATAAAACATTTTCATTTAAATTTGATTAATTTTTGTTTACTGATACTCTTGCTATGATTCTGATTTCAAATATTCTATATGATATACTCCCGAACCTAACATTACATTTGATGTGTTGGTCATTTCTATATTATTTTCTTTTCGAAACCTATCAGCAAAATTACCATTTATTTGCATAGTCTCTAATTCTGTTTTATTCAAGATAATTTCAGCTTGGGAATTAAAAGGGACTTTTAATTTCATTGATAAAACGCCATCCTTGGTTGTCCAATCATTAAGGATTTCACCATAAGGTGTAGTTACCGAAACTGCCGTACTGGTTATCTCAGTTGAAAACTCAGGATCCACTTTAAAAATTTTATAACCAGTCGCTTTCGCAGAAGGTTTTATGCCACCTAATGATTCAAAGAAAAAAGCTGCAAAACCACTATGCATAGGGTGGTTTAAAGAATTAGTTGGTCCTTCCATGGTTTCCCATTCAAACTGGCGTTCTGGCCATGTTGTGAAACCTGAATTCATCACATAAGTTTGACTTGGAAAATTGGGTGTAGTTAAAATTTGATGCGCTAAATCTGGTTTTCCGTATTTAGATAAAACCGTGTAAATATATCTATTCCCATGAATACCCGTAGAATGATGACCTCCTTTAACCTCAACAATATCGTGAGCTAAACCATTTACTACATTTTCTATTTCTTTATCTGGAACCATACCAAATTGCAAAGCTTGAACCGTAGCTGTTTGACTTTGATACCATTTATGGTTTGTGTTAGGAATATCAACCAAAAATTCTTTATTGAAGGCATCCTTCAAAGCTTGCTTTTCTTTTTTCATTTTGGTCTCATAGGCTGCATCATTATTCATTTTAGCAAAAACCTCCATAATACCCAAAACATCATAAAAATAAGCATTTGCAGAAATTATTGGATCGCATTCCATAGCGGTTGGGTTCGCTCTTCTATCCCAGCGTGGTGGGCACCAATCGCCCATACCATCTTGCATAATACCGTTTTCATCTTTATAAGACAGATAGAAGTTTGTCAAGTCTTTCATATCCTCATAGTAGTCTGTAACAATAGCATCATCGCCATAATACAGGTAGTTGTACCATGGCAAATACATGGTGGCAACACCCCAATCTATTTTAGCATAAGTAGAAGTACGTTTTCCAGGTGCAATCATCGTTGGTACTTGAAATTTAATATCAGGATTATTGTGTCCTTTTGTTGGACGCATTTGAGTACGGATATCTTCCATATATTTTTTGTAGAAATCGTACATATCGTAATTGTACAACGCATATTCGCAAAAGGCATGCGCATCGCCTAACCAGCCGCATTTTTCGCGATGTGGGCAATCCTCTGGAATACCATGTACATTATCTACAATGGTCCATTTACTTATACTGTGCATTTTGTTTAGTAAATCATCTGAAGATTCAAAGCTTCCTGTTTCTTGAATATCTGTAGCTACTAAAACCGCTTTTATCATGTCGGTATCTGGTTTTCTAGACACGCCTTTAATTTTTGCAAATCTAAATCCGTGATAACTAAATTTAGGTTCCCAAGATTCTACTACATCACCTTTACAAATGTATTTATAAATTTGAGCCATACCATTTGCTCCACCACCAGTTGACCCTTGAAAAATATCTTCTCCGGTAGTTAATAAAGCTTCGGTAGTAATTATTTCTATTAGCTGACCTTCTTTTTCTTGCACATTTATTTTAACCCACCCTGCAATATTTTGACCGAAATCTACAATCCATTCTCCATCGGCTCCTTTAAAAATATTTTGAGGCTCGAATTCTTGCAACTTTTTAATAGCTGGTATTTGCTGTGCACTTATTTTTTTTATTTCTGGTGATACTAATTTGACATTCCCCCAATCTTTATCATTATAATCTGCTGTATTCCAATTACCAAGCTCATATCTGGCATCATAAGTATCGCCACCATATATATTATTAAATACAATAGGCCCTGTAGACTCTTTCCAAGTTTCATCGGTAACAAAATCTGAAAATGAACCATCTGAAAATTTTAGTTTTACCATAAAACGTACTGTTGGCTGACCATAGGATAAATCTTTTTCTGACTCAGGGTCATTTTTCCATGAAATATTTTGCCCGTAAAACCCGTTTCCTAAAATAATTCCGAAAGCATTTTTTCCAGATTTTAGCTGTGCAGTTATATCATAATTTACATAATAGGCTTGCTTATCGTAGTTTGATGGTGCGGGATCTAAAACATGATCACCTACTTTTTTACCATTTAAATACAGTTCGTAATACCCCAACCCACAAATGTAAACTTGGGCATTTTCAATTTCTTTTTCAAGGTTGAATTCTTTTCTAAAATAACTGGCTGCAAAACCGTCAACCATTGTCGGTTTCTTCATTTTACCCGTTTGATATTCTCTAAAACGATGTTCAGAAGTCCTAGTATCATTATTTAAAGTAATCCATTTGGAATTCCCCCAATTAGAGTCGCTTATTAATCCCATCTGAAATTTTTGAATCTTTGACCAATTGGAAAATGTGCTCTTTTCATCCCAAATCTTTACTTTCCAATAATAGGTTTTCATTGCTTCTAATGGCTTACCTTCATATTTTACAAAAGCAGATTTATTACTATTAACCTTATTTGAATTCCATATATCTGCTTCATGCTCAATAAGTTTTTCTTTTGAAGAAGCTACTAAAATATGATATGCCGATTGCGATTTATTATAACCTGCGGCATCAACAATCCATGAAAAAAGTGGTTTTTCACTCTCAATAGTTAATGGAATTTCTTTAAAATTAACAGTTAATCGTTTAAATGTTAATTCTTTTGAAATAGCTAATTCATTTTGTTCTTTACAAGAACTTTGAAAAATGAGAAGTATTAGGAATGTTAATAGATAATGGATTTTTGTGATTTCAATAATTTTATTTGCCATAATACTTAAAGTTAATAATAACTGATACATTAATTATTCAGGCTTCATAAAGAAAGAATTTTGAAGGCTGCAAAACTTAATTTGGATTTCCAACTAGTGTTTAAACTCAAAAAAGATTCATTTTTATCTTCAGTTGTGTTTTAATATTAATTAGCAACAATCTTCCAATTACCAGAATCGACTTTAAATTTTAAAAATTCATTAGATTCGCTTTCATATTCAATACCTTTTATTTGTTTTTTAAGCTTTCCCTTTTTCCAAAATAACTGTTCATTAACAAATACATTTCCAGTCTTTGGAATGTATAGCGTTGCTGTTGTTTCTTTAGGTGATATCAAATTCATGGTATACATGTTTTCAGTCTTATTTACTTCAAGCGTAATGTCTCCTTTTACAGAAGGTACAATTTGCTTTACCGAAGTAAGGTGCTCCAAATTAGGTTTAACTTCAAAATTAGACCAAGCAACATCAGTTGGTTTGATACCTGCAATGTATCTTGAAAGGACGTAGTTTGGTGCATTCCAAGCATGATTATAGGTGCCTCGAAGTTCTGGTTGGTATTTTTCATATAAAGTGGTCAGCCACTCCATATTTACCTGACTTTCGTAGCGTTGTTTCATACGCTGCAAACCTTTATCATATTGCCCAGTTAACATAATCGCTTCTTCGGCCATCCATTCCATATGCGGACTTGATTTTTTAACAGGAACTAGAACACTATCTACTAAAATATTGTAATGTTCTTTTTTTGCCAAACCGCTAATAATAGCCAACGCACTGACACGTTCTTCAATTAATTTCTTCTTAGAACCATAACGATTTCCTTGCCAATATTCTTTTTCGAAATTCTTTTCAATACTATTAATTCTTGCATCATACCAAGTAATATCTTCAGTTTCTCCTAAAGTAACCGCCATTTTTTTCGCTGCTTTCAAAGCCATATAATATAACACCACATTTGTTGGCGTGGGGTCTGTATCAATTCCCCAATCTACCCAGTTGGCATACCCTTTTCGGTGTTCCGGCAGTCCATTTTCTTGCATTCCCCATAATTTCAAGTAATTTAAAACCGCTGGATACGCATTTTTAAGTGTGGCTTCATCTCCAGTGTTGTAATAATATTGCCATATACCTTGATCTATATATTGTAAACTCTGGCCTGTTAGCTCACTACTTTTTCCTCGATAGGCTCCAAATCCAGGTGCTAAACCCTGAATGGTATCTCCATCTTTATAAGCAATTGTATTATCAATCCCTTTTTTCAATAACAAACGCCCAGGTTCATCCAACGTATAAAAAACAGCGCCTGTTTGGTCGGCTACGTCGCCAATCCATAAACCACGTTCTCTATCGGGGCAATCCATATAACCATTCCTCGCACATACATATAAAGTATTACGAGCCATCCACCATAAACGTGAAAAATAAGGATCACTAGTTTCAAAATTACCTGTCATTTCCCCTACGCCTGTCCAACGGTATTTCAATTCTAACACTTCCACCTCCGGAGGTATACTATACTCTACAAAATGACCATTGATCCATGAGTAACTTTCAAATGCCTGAACGCCGTCTTTAGTAATATAAGTCCCTTTTAGCCTATTAGACGGATTGTCCATATCTGCTACAATAGTTTTACCTGCTTTACTATTTACTTTTAAATAGGGTGTAATTTGCTGGTTGAAAGGAAGTCTGGCATGAATTACAACTAGAGAATCTGTTGTATTTTTATAAGGTAGCTTAATATTAGTTTTGTTCGACCCTAAAGTAAGAGATTCATAATTAGCTAAACCTCTATCATTCCATTGTGGAATAGCTCGTTTTACTAAAGTGCCCCAAGGTTTGCTATTTGCTGCTCCCTTTTCTGTAGGCTTGTCCCAATTGGCATCATCAAATGTATTAGAATACCAAGCATTATCAGACCAATCTCCCATGCTTTTACGTGCATCGAATTCTACATTATATGCATTTACTCTGTTTGCGCTTTTTCCGCCACCGCCACTTTTAGGGTTGTAAGCAGGGTGTACTTTTAACTTCCAATCTGAATTAGAAACTAAAATTTCTTCTCCTAAATCAGCATGGAACAAAAGACCTCCATTTCCACTATCTTCATGAACCTTACGTGTTCTACCCCAATACCAAACCAAAACACCAATAGTATTTTTTCCATTTTTTAAATAGGGCTTTATATCTATTGTATCATAATAATTAGTATTTGGAGCTGCCCCACGTGCTAAACCACCTTCAAATAAAACCATTTCACCATTAATCCATAGCCAATACTTGGTATCAACAGCTATATGAGCCAAAGCTTCTTTTGGTAATTCATTTAAATCAAACGATTTTCTGAATGCCACCCATGTATTTGCAGGTCCTGCTTCATCCTGCCATATCCACTGGGCATCTTTCCAATTAGGGTTTTGAGCAAAACTGAATGATGTGATTGTAACCAAGATTATAATTAAACCATGGTGTATTGATTGTCTATTTTTGTAAATCATATTAAATTATTTTACAGCGTATTAACAATACTAATTATAATATTTTTCCTTAGTATAATCACGCAATTTGTATGAATTAGAATAATGTTGAAAAGTATGATTATTCTCAATTATTATTATCCTGTTCTATCATGCTTATTTTATTCAAGGTTTAAAACAATGGCTCATTCTCTATTCACGACAAAACTAAAATTATGCTGTCCAAGTTTTCCAAAATTACCAACACCTTCTATAAGGCCTATGTAAGTACTTTTTATATCTGAACAATAAAAACTTATTGTAGCCTCTCCATTTTCATCAGTTAAAATGTTTGGTTTCCAAAAAAGTGTATTTCTGTAGTCGGGATTTGGATCATCAAATTCATCATAATCTGGTTGATAAAATTCTCGTTCACCATAAAAGCCTTTTACTTTTAGTAAGTTAAATTTCTCTAGTATCTCCTCTTTTGTAAATTCTGGATATTTATATATTATATATTTATACCCATCAGCGGTAAATCTACTTCCATCTGGGTACCATCTAAAATTAATATACTTTCTATACTCTTCCCCTTCTACAGGTAAGGTGTTCCCGGAATTATGAAGATGAACAGGGCAATTTAAAATACCACACTTACCCACATAATCATCATTAATATTGAGCTTAGCTAAACTATCTAACCGCCCTAGGTATTTATCTCTAAAAACATTTGTTTTTTTTCCTTGAATTATGATTTCATCTAATTGTTCTGTTTCATTTGTTTTAAAACTTCTTATATCATCTTTCTCTTCATCTGAAACATAATATAATGGATAGCTAACCTCATTATTAGCTACTCTATTAATAATATCAAAACCATCCGTGACATAAACTGCTACTTTATGGTTGTTATCACCAAAATTCTTAATATAAAAATGATTCCCTTTTTTTAAAACTTCTGGGCCTAATTGAAACGATTTATCGTCATCTAGAAGGTGAAAATCATTATTACCTTTTCCGCTAGGGCCTACAGTGGCAACCATACTTTGTTCTATGCCATTCTTGTTCTTGGTAATGGTTTTTACCTTACCATAGATGCCCTGGTTCAATAAATAATCATGTTTTTCCTGTTTTAGGTAATGTGTATTCCAAACATATTGCCTCCAACCATTAACTAGCATTAACAAATCTAAACCCAAATCTCTTTTTTTGTTTTTCTCATTAAAATAATTGGCAGGGTTGTGAATTGAACCTTTTAACTGGGTTGAAAGGCCATAGTGCGTCATGATATTTTTTGAATCTGATAGATCACCATAAGCTTTATCAAAAACACTTAAGACTAAATTTGCCTGGGCAGGTTGTCCTAGTTCATTGGTTGTTTTAATTTTTAAAGTTACTTTTTCTCTGGTCTTAAATGTCTCCTTAGATAGTTCTGTGGAAATATATAACTTTTTGTAACAGTTTAAAAACATCAAGCGTTCTGCTATTGGCTGTAGTTCATTATCAAAAAGAGTGAATTCGCATATACCCGCAGGAAAATCTTTTACTGGTATTGTTATGTTAACACTATCTGTCAAAATAGCCGAAGCCATAGCCATGGTCTTGCCCCTAGACTGAGCTCTCAAATAAATACGAGATAAACCAATATTACCTCTAATTCTGAAGGATACTTTAGAAGTGTCTAATGTAATAAGCTTTTGTAGTGTAATACCCTTACTGAGAATTTTAGGTAATTTATAGTCTTGGGATTGCCCATCTAATTTAAAGTAATAATGTTTAGAACTATCTGGGACAAAACGAAAACTACCCATCCCTAAACCAAAATAAGCGGTTTTAAATGTTGTTAATGGCTTGTTGTTTTCAAACAATGTTCCAGAAGTGTTTATAGGCCGTCCTTTTATGTCGGTTATTTTAAATGCCACAGTACTCTCTAGTCCATTTACTAAATGCCCTCCCTCTGGAAAAAAACCAAGAATAGGTTTTTTTATACTATCTGAATTTGTATTTGATTGTGCCCTTATTTTTTTGTATTCAGATTGGATATTATCCACAATGCCAATCCTTCTTACACTATGCATTGGTCCTGAAGCATCTGTAAAAGAATGTTTTGTGTACGCTTTTAAATAATAGTTCCCACTTTTAAGTTTAGTATCTAAAAATATATGTCCATCTGAAAACCCATTCTTAATTCTATATTTCTGCTCCCACACAACACTATCCTTTTTTATGTGTGATAGTTGAATGTAGAGAATTGAATCTAATGATGAAGGCTCCAAATAAGTGTCATCAAGAATATAGGATTTAAACCATAGATCTTCGCCTGTTTCATATATCCCTTTGTTTGTTCTTATATAAACAGATGTTTTTGGTTTTTCATTTTTAAGTTCATCTAAAGTACTTCCAAGTTTTTTTAGGGTATTACTTTGCGCATATCCTAAAAAAGGTATTATTAATAACAAAAAACTAATAAGTATGTTACATTTCATAATTATTGAAAGTTATTAATATATTTCAAAAGAATAAAATCCTGTTGAGATACTATTCCATCTTAATACTTTACAGTTTCAATAACAACTGGTCCTAAAAGACCTGATGGTTGTAATTTGTCCTCTGGCTTAATGTCATCAGTTACTAACCAAGTATACTTTTCTGCATCTGGTCTTTGTTTGTCTTTTATTAATTGATTTCTCCACAGGTTAACTACTTCAATTTCTAATGTATTCTCACCAGTTTTAATGGCATCAGATATATTTAAGCGATAAGGTGCAAGCCATACGCCTCCTATGTCCGTACCATTTAATTTCACCTTCGCCATAACAGATATATTCCCTAAATTAATAAATATATCTTGATTTTTACTTACTTCATCTAAATTAAAAGTTGTAGAATAAACTGCCGTTCCAGAGTAATACTTAATGTGTTCATCCTCGGACTTTGACCAATCTATCAAATCATTGAAAACTATTGGTTCTTTTGGTCCGATATCTTTATTTGTAAAATCCACATTATATGGGGCTTCTAACTTAAAAAGCTCTTCATATTTAGGGAAGTTAGATTTATAAGTCGGTTTAACTATTTTATTATTTTCATTCGTAAATACCACGAACCAACTTTGGGTAGCTTCCATTTTTAATGGCACTTTTATACCTGTTGAAGTTATTTCGTAATCAGGTAAAGCTCTAATTTCCCCACTTACTGCATCCCATAATTGTGGTTTCAACTTCGAATCTACACGAAACACTGGAGATAATTCTATAAGGGCATCACTTTGATTAGTTATAAAATAGATATCCATATCAGCCTCACGTCGATGTGTCCACAGCACTGGAGTTTCAGATGGAACATCTACATCTTTGGTAAGGTTTATACTATTAAAAACTTCTGATATCTCATAACCATCCATCACTTTACCCTGGCCATAATGCAAAGTCATTTTCCCATTTTCGTAATTACCACTCCATAATTTATCAGCTAACAATTTTACTTGTTCATCACAATTAGGAAAATTTTGTAAACTAGGAGACTTTTCAGGTTTAGGTCCTAAAATTATTCCACCTTGTTTTACTAAAGCCTCAATTTTTTCTAGTAATTCAGGGCGCATTGTTTTAAATGGCGGTAAAACCATTACTTTATAAGACATACCATCTGGTAGTACAAAACGACCATCTTTTACAGATAGACGATCCATGATAACTTCCGCATTTATATAGTCGTACGAATAGCCATCTGGAATTTCAGGCACGCGTCCACCAGTCATTATTGGGGTGTTTTCACCAATAAAATAACAAACATCTGCAACATATTTTCCTTGTTGCAGCAAATGTTGACATCTACGTAAATAATCAAAGTAAGTATCAGCTTGATTAAACCATGTATTATGGCGATTGAATTCTGTACCAAACCATGCATTCATTCCTGGTTTTCTATTATCGTCTGGTTGCTGAATATAGAGGTGTAGCACAAAGTGATTGATACCTTCTGTTAACGACCAGTCTCCTCGTTTTTTAAGCATTGCTGGATGTCTTAAAAATGTTTTACGTGCTGCTGTGAAGGCTTCGGCAGAGGTTAAGGGTTTTCCATAAGTATGAGAGGTTGATGATGATGCTTTACATTCAATATTCCCTAGTGAACCTTCATTCCAGAATTCACCAGCTATTAAGTCTGATTGCCCTCCATACATCATAAATTCCCCAGGGAATCCCCAATGTCCGTAATTTTCTAACCACGTTTTAAGGTTGTGTTCGTTGCTTGCTTTTTTTAGGGTTCCAACATATTCATAAGCCACATCATCTGCAATGGCACGCCGTAAGTCCCAAAGAAAACGCTCTGATTCTTCTACACTTCCAACAATTCTACCTGATAGAACTGGTAAAAACTTTACAGGGTCATAACCATATTTTTCTTTGAATTTAATTTCATAACCATCTGTCCAGTTTTGAGATCCCATTTCATAACTATCGCCAATGACATATTTAAATGCCGATTTACTATCTTCAGGAAGGCGCTTTAAAAATTCTCCAACAAAATTTTCGAAATGAAATTGTACCAATTCACTATTCATTTTATCAACTTCATAGCCTACCCCTTGAGGTGCAGCAGGTGAATTTTTTGTACCTGTTGGAGACATCCCTATTCGCATAATAGTCCATTCTCCTTTCGGAGCTTCCCATATAAGATTGCCCTTGTCATCTCGTTTTGAACTTACATCTATTACGTCATCATATTTGAGACTATAGTTTTCTAAACTAGGTTCATCCTGCATATTAAAAACATAGCTGTTCCAATTTGGCTTTGGTGTTGGGTGCATCTTACCTAACTGTTTCTCAATATATTTGTCAAGCACTGGTGCTTCAGAAATATTAATTTCAGCAAAACCATATTCCTTATTACGTGAATTAAAATTTGAACATGACAATTTAAACTGTTTTGACTTTACATCTGGAAGAGCCCTAACATATGCCCCCATTCTAATTGGTCCAACATTTGGACTAGTTTTATAGCGTTTAAAAGGTATTTTTTTAATCACTTTTTCTTCACCATCAACTTTTGCCGATAATGAACAATCGCAATTAAAGGATTGACTTGGAGTCATAGATATAGCGCGTGCAACAATAGGCTCAGCTAAATCAAAAGTTATTTCTAAAGAATCATTATCTCTCAGGTTAAAGCTTGTTTTTGAATTTGTTATACCATCAGTTAAAGCGGCTGTATCCACATCATCCCAATTAGATTTAACTTTTGTGGAAATAAATTGGGTGCTTCTCTGTTCCGCAGTAGAAGATTTGAAAGCTAATGTATGTGTGTCCTGAAATTTCTCATTTGGCCGTTTAAGGTTTACTTTTACTAATTGACCACCGTTAACTTTTATTTCACTGTAAGTTAAATAGCGCATGGCTTTGGTAGAATCTACCCAAGGGCCACCACTTTGACTCCATCCAGGACAATTAAATATACCTATATCTACCCCAATTCGCTTACCTTCAACAACAGCATGCACCATATGCGACCACCATTCTTCACTTAGCATTGGTACTTTTCCGTCTTTTTTAGCCGGATTAATGTTTCCTATTAATGCTGCACCAATACCAGCATCTTTCATTGCTTCTAGGTCTTTGGTAATACCTTCTTTAGAAATATCATCATTGATCCAATACCAATAGCACCATACATTATTATCTTCTTGAGGCTTAATAAATTCCGATTGCAAAATATCTTGCGAACTAGAAGACCATCCGCCTAAAAATAAAGTGATTAATAATATTGAAAATAAATTAATGGGTTTGTGATACGTGTTTGATTTCAATTTTTTTTTTATTTATGTTAAATTGATATGAAGTGCTTTTTTACACCTTTGTTTATGCTATTTCAATGGATATATTTATTTTTTTGGTTTCATCTTCGAAAAAAATCTCAATTGGCAATGCCTCAACACCAGGAACCATATTAAAAGTTCTACTACCTGGGATTTCTTTCATTTTTATTGGCAAATTAGATTTTATATGTAACATACCTTCTGGTTTTTTAACAGACATTTCATAAGCATTAAGTCTATTAACCTCTTCATTAGAAGAAGAAACTATAGGCAAAACAAATGCTGTAGGGTTTATAATTGGCTGATTTGTTTTTACGTGAATTTCCATCGTATTGGCTGAAAAGTTATAAGAAATATTAAAAGCTGAAGCTGTGTCTTTAACTTTCTCTCTATCAACATTTTTAAGATTTACATTGGCTAATAATTCAATGGTACCATTTTCATCCTTTGATGTCACCGTAGCCGGCAAATCATATAAATTAGTGTACCAAACATCTTCTTTATAAGTCTCTATACGCGGAGTTAATGCAATGTCTTTTCCAGGTTGTGGTTGTTGATTATTAGCCTCTTGCAATTTATAAACGGCCATGCTTGCCGTACAAAGCAAGCCAATTTTGTTATGGTACAACAATGATAGAGCGCCTCCAGAACCTTGTCGGCAATCATTCGATAAATCATATTCAGCATCATAAGCTGAAACTGTCCCTCTCCAAGCGCCTCTGGCAAATAATGTAGTATCTATATCTTTAAAATATTTCACCCCATCTGCAATCGCTCTTGGCAGGGGAGCTGTCTTATTTACTTTAGGCAAGTAATCCCAATGTTCCAAAACGGCTGCTAAAGATTTAGCATGTGTAAACGTATGATGTATACAGGGCTTTATATCATGAGACATGTAATGAAGTCCGCCATGCAATAGGCCATTATGCGTACATTTCTTTAACAGTTCTGTATTTAAAAAAGCTGCTGTACCAAAAGCGGGATTACGATTGGCCATCATCCCGAACGCTAATTGCATACCATCGCTCGTTCGGCTTCCCCAATAACTCCATTTGTACATGCGATTTCCAAAACTATTATCAAGTCCACCATCTGGAATAATAAACTCAACATGAGTATGCAATGATCTATTAACCAATTCTAGTATTTCTTCATCATTTTCATCAAGAGCATACATTGTTAAATAATTTAAAGACTCTTCTAAATTGTACCCTAAATCAATTCCATGTAATCCTTTGGCGCTAAGTCTTTTCCTATTACCTTGTGCTTCTCCAAATAAAAAGCTATTGGTATTAGTAAAAAAACTTTTAATTTGCTTTGCTAATTCCTTACTGCGCAACAAATATTTTGGTTCATTTAGTAATTTCCCAAACAGGTTTAAAGCGTAAATACTTGTTGCTCCGTAATTTATATTGGCGTTACCAATTTCATTAAATCTATCATAAACAAAATCTGCTGCCAACTCTAAACGCTTTAACCATTTACTATGCCTATCACTATCAATCAAATTACCGTGATATTGTAGAGTTTCTGCTAAAGAAATTGCAGCAAAAACAGTTGTTCCATCCCAGGATTTAGCATCTAAGTCATTCGTCCAAGCCCCATCGTCTCTAGATACATTTTTACCCCACTCAAAGGCTGCTATTCCTGCATCTAAATATTTTTTATCTCCAGATATTTTAGCCATATAAAAAAAAGGGTGTACAGCATCAATTATTCTAGCATGAACATGCTCACAGGCTGGGCATTTTATCAATCCATGAACCCTGGAATCTGATGATTTAATTATTTGATTTTTTATCATGCCATCGCACCATTCTTTTAATAGTTCTGAAATCAAGTTTTTGAACTCTAACGAATGTCCAGGTTTCCCTGAAAAAGAAGTTAACATCCCTCCCACAGGAAGCCACAAACCTACTCCTGTATATGCAGATATTTGTAAAAAATTGCGTCTCTTCATGAAATTATGATAACCGTATTCTTTGAAACGTATTA
>TARA_R110002033_G_scaffold49157_1_pt1 | contig 18967 bp, 15 predicted proteins | sample TARA_R110002033 | Tara Oceans TARA_R110002033 (sample SAMEA4397051) | marine metagenome | biome: Polar Biome; feature: [SRF] surface water layer (ENVO:00010504); material: water (ENVO:00002006), including particulate matter (ENVO:01000060) such as... | depth 5 m
GAAGCGTCCCACGAAAGTAGTGCAATGATACAGAGTCACTTTCAGTGAGACAAGTTGGTTTTCTGCGCACAGTTTGTCACGCTGAAAGCGTCCTATGAAAGTATCCCCGCGGTGTAGAGACGCTCTAGGTAAAACAATTCAAACTAATAAATTTGACAAACAACATCACAGTTTGTATTTTTGCAGCATGAATGACAACTTTGTAACAGAGTATTTCGGGATAGGAATACAAAATGGTAAAACACCTGAGAATTTAGGGGTTCTATGGCGCACGGCTCAAAACTTAGGGGCAAGCTATATTTTTACGATTGGGAACCGCTACGCAAAGCAGTCTAGTGATACTCATAATGCAGTAAAATCAATTCCGTATTTTCATTACGAAACCTTTGAAGATTTCTATAAAAATTTGCCCAAAGGTGCGCGCTTAGTTGGAGTAGAGCTTGATGATAGTGCGGTAGATTTAGAAACCTTCGAACATCCACGTCGTTGTGTTTATCTTTTAGGTGCCGAAGATAACGGGCTCTCAAAAAAAGCGATCGAAAAATGCCATTATCTGGTAAAATTCAAATCAGAGAAAAGTTTGAATGTTTCTGTAGCAGGAAGTATTGTACTCTATGATCGCGGACTTAACAAACCTAGGTCTTAAATATAACTTAGGTTTTCAATAGGTATTGGCCATTAAAAAACAATTGTATACGTTTACTTTATTACTTGCTTTTGGCTCTTGCATTGCGCAAACTAAATTTTGGAAACCGGCTGTGAATCTGTCCGTAGTTCAAAAAACGTATTTGGATTGGAACAACTATCAAAAATTATACATCATGCTTTCGACTGATTTTGTGGCCTTAGATGCAAAATCAAATTCAATTACTAAAGCAGCCTGCCTCAAAGAATTTCCAGAAGTCAATCAATTAGTAGGTAACCACAAAGATAGAACACACATTGTTATTAGCATGAAAGCCTACATGAATTTGACACTACAGCTCAGTGCATTCCCCACTCACTATATTATTAATAAGGAAGGAAATATTGTCAAAGTACTTTCTGATAGTCATAGTTTAAAGGTAGCGCAGAGAAAAGTGCGTTTAATAGAGAAATAACGTAGTTAAAAACTTATTATTTGAAATAATAGCTTTTCTTTGAATGGTAATTTTAGTTGGTAATTTGTTATTATCTCGAAGCTATTATAGAATCATTTATAGCTCGTAATTATCTTTATAAATAAGTTAAATTAGTATAATCAATTCAAAAAATAAAAAAATGAGAAAAGCGATTTTTGCAGCTGTAGCTGTATTAATTAGTTTAGGTGCTTTTGCACAAAAACTTAAAGTAGAGGATGGCGAAATTAAACTTGACGACAAAACGGTGGCGTTGATTGAGGGTAAGAAACCGTTATTTAAAATTTCAAATCTTGAAAAGAGTTATACAGTAGATGTTGAGCTGAAATATCTAGCAGATTCTGGTTTTGGTAAGAGATGGATGGTTGTAAAGAGCGTAGTAACGGGCAAAACAAATGAAGTAGATTACAAGAAATTTAGTCCTCAAAATCAGGAGAAAAGTGCCGTTCAAGCTTTTTTAGATCAAAATTTTCTAACAGTAGCGGGTTTGGATTCTGCAGCAATAGAAACTTATATTAATGGAGAATCTACAGGCGTTTCTAAGAAAATCATGGATGAGCAGGGCGAAATTGCTAAAGAAAAAGCATACTTGGATAGTTTTCAAGTAAATATCGATGATGCAGGAACGATCTATAGTTTAATTGCTAAAAATGCTGATCCTAAAGATAAAAGAATAGGTTATGTAAAAATGGTTTCACCATCAACTAATGGAGAATTAGCCTATGAAATTAGAGATTTAGATAATTTTTTGGTTGCAGTTTGGTATGCAAAAAATGGGAGCCAGCCAGGTTATAATCAAACTTTTAATGAAGAAGTACTAACCTTTGATAAAAAAATTCTACCTGCAAAGTTTGATAAGAGCGGGAACTCAATAGGGTATAATATGAGCAAAGACAAGACGCCAATTAATATTGTAAAAGCACTCGTAACTAATGGTTATGTTTTACAGCATCAAGCAGCTGCGAAAATTGAGGAAATGACAGCAGAGAGAGTCGTTGCCTATGAAAATAAAGTTACCGATGAAAAAAATGCATCAAAAAACTTCTACGAGCAAAATGGTTATGTTATTGATGAAAAAGGTGAGAAAAGGGAAGGGCCAATCACAGCTGAATTTGAAGGGATAAAAGCAGAATCATCTAGCGGAATTGCAGACATGACTGCGTATGGTAAAACTGTAATTTTAAAATACATCAATGCAAAAGGACGTAGCAAACTTGAGGTATTTAAGTCTAAAAATAACATCCGTTTTTGCATTGATAATGCAGGTAAAGAGGACTGTTATCTAGGGTTAAAAACGATTGGAAATACTATGGCAGCCGCTGGAAGTCTTAATTCACTAAGTTTAGATTTCTCTAGCTTTTATAAAGTTTTATATGAAAATGAGGGTTATATGGTCTTAGTTGATCCGTTAGAACCTTCAGATTTTGTGATCAAAATACCTTCGCAAGAGAAAGGGTTGTATACTAATAAATCTAGTTCAGATAAATTAAAAAAGAATGCTACTTCATATTTAGAATGTGATTCATTTATTTTCGAAAATTATGATTTTAAAACTCTTGAAGGACTAACAAAAGTAATAGAGGATTACAAAAGCAGTTGTGCTAAATAATTGGTATAGTTAACATTAGAATTAAAAAAGAGGCTATTTAGAAAAAATTCTAAATAGCCTCTTTTTACGTTTATAAAATAAGTAACCAAACTTAATTTATCTGTATTATTGTGTGTCTACTGCTTTTGAACATGAACATCCATTTGTGGAAACGGAATATTCAAGTTATAATCTGGGAATCGTGTATATACTTTTTCGTTCATTTCAAAGAATACAGCCCAATAATCAGGACTGTCTACCCATCCTTTTACAGCAAAATTTACTGAACTATCTGCTAATTCAGATAGACCTAAAAAAGGAGCGGGATCTTTTAAAATTCTAGTATCTTCAGAGATAAATTGGTTGATTGCAGTTTTGAAACTTTCGACATCATCTCCATAAGCAATTCCGAATGTCCAATCTACTCTACGTAGTGGCTCAGCAGAATAATTAATTAAGGCACCTGTAGATAAAGGACCGTTAGGAATGATCACCAATTTTTTATCAGGAGTATTTAAATAGGTCGAGAAAATATTTATTTCTTTTACGGTTCCGGAAAATCCTTGTGCTTCAATAAAATCACCAATTTTAAAGGGTTTCAATATCAAAATTACGACACCTCCGGCAAAATTTTGAAGCGTTCCTGAAAGGGCCAAACCTACAGCCAAACCTGCAGCTCCAATAATTGCTACAAACGATGTCATTTCGATTCCAATCATTCCCATCACGGTTATTGCTAACAAAGCTTTAAGAACGATATTTGTTATGCTTTTCAAGAAAGGAATTAGCGAGGAATCAATAGATGATTTTGCTAATGATTTGCCCACAGTCTTTGTGATGAATTTAATTACCCATAAACCTACAAATAAGACTACTATTCCTCCTAATAATTTAGGGGCGTATTCGATTCCGAAATTGATTATTCTATTTAAGTAATCGTCTACAACTACAACTTGTTCCTTCATTTAAATTTATTTAATTTTCTACTCATTTGGCTTTTCGAATGCGCCTTGTTTTTTAAAGTGGTGGCTAAACTCCACAATTCTACATCTAAAAATCAAAAAACAGCCTGAATAAGCTGTTTTTATCCTCAAAAAAGCGATTGATCCAAATATACGGCTTTATGTAGACTATGCAAAAAGAGCACAAAAAAAATCCCGTCAATTACTAACGGGATTTTATCTTTAGATTGTATTTTGATTAGTCAAATTAAAGCGGTTTCATTAAATCATCTTCCTCTTTATTGTGTTGTAGAATATCAATTTTTGGTTCGATAAATTCTTGCTTATTAGCCAATGATTTGTTTAATGTTAATACTAAACATGGCAACAACATTAAGTTTGATAACATTCCGAATGCTAGCGTAATTGCGATCAAACCGCCAAGTGCCACTGTTCCTCCAAAGTCAGACAACATGAAGACTGAGAATCCTGCAAACAAGACTACCGAAGTATAAAACATACTAATACCCGATTCTCTAATGGTGGCAAAAACCGATTTTTTAATTTTCCAATTATTATGAGCTAGCTCTTGACGGTATTGCGCCAAAAAGTGAATGGTGTCATCTACCGATAAACCAAAGGCAATACTGAAAACCAATATAGTTGAAGGTTTTAAAGGTATCCCAAAGTATCCCATTAAACCTGCTGTAATCATCAAAGGAAGTAAATTAGGTATCAGTGAAACGACCACCATTTTGAAAGAGCGAAACATAAAAACCATTAAAAGCGAAATCAATAAGACTGCAAATAATAATGAACTCACCAAGTTGTCTAGCAAGTATTGTGTACCTTTTTCAAATACTAGTGCTTTACCGGTCATGACAACATTGTAGCGATCTTTAGGAAAAACTTTATTAGCCTTCTCCCATAATTTATCTTCAATTTTAGCCATGTTTCCAGTCCCAATATCACGCATGAAAGTTGTGATGCGAGCTACTTGCCCCGTGCTATCCACATAGCTTTTCATGATATTGTTCTTGCTGTTCTTACTTGCATTTTTAGCATAACTTAAAATGAAACTTTGCTCTTGAGAGGTTGGTAATTCATAGTAATCAGGATTACCATTGTAATACGCTTGCTTCGAATATTTAACCAAATTCAAAATCGAAATTGGTTTTGATAATTCAGGAATTTCTTCGATCGTTTCTTGAAATTCGTCCATTTTTCTCAAAGTAGATAATTTCATTACTCCTTTTTTCCTTTTGGTGTCAACCGTAATTTCGAGAGGCATGATGCCCTCAAATTCATTTTCGAAAAAAACAATGTCTTTATAAAAACTAGTGTTTTTAGGCATGTCTTCAATTAAACTTCCTGAAGTTTTTATTTTTAATGCTCCCATGATGCTTACTAAAAATAAAAATATAGCCACGATGTACACATAACGTCGGTTGTATTTTACTGTTTTTTCGATCCAAGTTATAAAAACACGGGTGTAATTTCTATTGAGGTGTTCTAAGTGTTTTGCTTTTGGAACAGGCTGGTAACTGTAATAAATTGGGATTACAATTAAGCATAAAAAGAATAACGAAATAATACTCAAAGAGGAGATAATACCAAACTCTTTCAATAATTCACTGCTTGTGATAATGAAAGTAGCAAAACCTGCAGCAGTAGTTAAATTAGTCATTAACGTAGCTGTTCCTACTTTTGTAATTACACGTTGCAAAGCTTTGGCTTTATTTCCGTGCGCACTATATTCTTGTTGGTATTTATTAGTTAAGAAAATACAGTTGGGAATTCCTATAACAATAACCAGTGTAGGAACTAGCGCTGTTAATACAGTAATTTGATAGTGGAATAAGCCTAATAATCCAAAGGTCCACATTACTCCAATGACCACAATTAAAATAGCAATCAAAGTCGCTCTAAAAGATCTAAAGAAGAAAAAAAATATTAGGGAAGTCAATAATAGCGAAGCCCCAATGAACAAACTAATTTCGTTCAAGATGCTCATTGCGTTCAAGGTACGAATGTATGGCATCCCAGAAACTCTTAAATCGATTCCAGTTTCTTTTTCGAATGCCTCAATTTTAGGGATAAAATCACTCACAATGTAATCCTTACGATGCGCAGTGTTCACAATCTTTTTATCAAGATAAATTGCAGATCGAATGCTTCCGTTCTTTTTGTTAAAAAGCAAACCTTCATAAAAAGGCATGTTCTGGAAAAGGTCTTTTTTTATGCTTTGAAGATAACTTTTATCGCTAGTTTTTTGAACATCGACAAAGGGAACTAATTCGAAGGTTTGTAATGAATCGTTTTTTTTCAACTGCTTCAAGTCGTTGATAGAAACCACAAGATCGACTTCTTTTTGCGCCTTGATCTCGGTCATTAATTTGTTCCAAGCAGCAAATGATTTAGGAGTGAAAAAAGCATCGTCTTTAACACCTACAACGATGAGGTTTCCTTCCTCTCCAAATTTGTCTAAAAACGCATTGTATTCTTTATTGACATTGTTGTCATCAGGAAGTAAGTTTGCCTCAGTAAAAGAAAACTGTATATTCTTCCATTGAAAACCTAAGAAAATAGTAATTATTAATATTACACAAAGTATCGCTAGTCTATTTTTAAGTACAATTCGGGCGATAAACTCCCAAAATCCTACTTTCAATCTCTTTTTCATAAATGTTTAAAAATGGATGCAAATGTACTAATTACAAGTGCAAAAGCCTTGATATATACTGTTTTTTTTATGATGACAGCTTTGTGTAATATCCCTTTTTTAGGGTAGTTTTCAGGCGATTAAAAATAATTATTGAGCATGTAAAACGTATTGTAGAATTTTACATCTTTGTGTGATTTTTGTAACCTAGATCTTCGCTTAAAATGGATTTAAAAAAATATAAAAACAGCTTGTTCTACCTTGGAGTAACAGGAGGATTTAGCGCTCTTATTTACTGGATTGTAAAAAAGGGGAAGGCATTAGAAAATGTCAATGAGCTGGCAGTTTCTGCGTCAAGTCAAAACTCTTGGTATGACTTTATCGATTCAATGCAACATAATTTTAAAGATCCTTTAGCAATATTGCTAGCTCAAATTGTAACCATTATTTTGGTTGCTCGTTTATTTGGCTGGATTTTTAAAAAAATTGGCCAGCCCACAGTTATCGGAGAAATCATTGCAGGTATTGTTCTAGGGCCATCCTTGGTAGGAATGTATTTTCCAGAGTTTTCAGCAGCATTATTTCCGGTAGAATCTTTGGGTAACTTAAAATTCTTGAGCCAAATAGGTTTGATTCTTTTCATGTTTGTTATTGGGATGGAATTAGATATCAAAGTGCTTAAAAATAAAGCTAGCGAAGCGGTTGTGATTAGCCACGCCAGCATTGTGTTTCCGTTTGCGCTAGGAATCGGACTTTCTTATTTTGTATACAATAAATTTGCACCTGCAGGCGTAGAGTTTTTGTCTTTTAGTTTGTTTATGGGGATTGCGATGAGTATCACTGCTTTTCCTGTTCTAGCACGCATCGTACAAGAACGAGGCATTCATAAAACAAAACTTGGAGCAATTGTTATTACCTGCGCTGCCGCAGATGATATTACGGCATGGTGTTTATTAGCCGTAGTTATTGCTATTGTAAAAGCGGGAGATTTTGTGGGTTCGCTCTATGTGATTTCCTTAGCAGTAGTCTACGTACTGGCGATGATTTTCATTGTCAAACCGTTTTTAAAGAGAATTGGAGATTTGTATGGATCAAAAGACAGCATAGGTAAACCAGTAATGGCGATATTCTTTCTGTTTTTAATCCTATCTTCTTATGCTACAGAAGTAATTGGAATTCACGCACTTTTTGGGGCTTTCATGATGGGAGCAATCATGCCTGATGTTACTAAATTCAGAATGATTTTTATCGAAAAAGTGGAAGACGTTGCCGTTATTTTACTATTGCCATTGTTCTTCGTTTTTACGGGTTTGAAAACAGAAGTAGGTTTGATAAACGACAGTTACTTAATGAAAGTTACTGGAGCAATTATCCTTGTTGCTGTAGTGGGGAAATTTTTGGGAAGTGCTATTGCTGCACGTTTTGTAGGTCAAAACTGGAAGGATAGTTTGACTATAGGAGCCTTGATGAATACAAGAGGTTTAATGGAGTTGATTGTGTTAAACATTGGTTTAGAACTAAAGGTTTTAACGCCCGAAGTTTTTACAATGATGGTGATCATGGCTTTAGTGACTACTTTTATGACAGGTCCAGCTTTAGACTTAATTGATTACCTATTTAAAAGTAAAAGTGAGGCTGAAGAAGTTGAAGAAATTCAGGATAACAAATACCGTATTTTAGTTTCTTTTGGTAATAATGAAAAGGGTAAAGCACTATTGCGTTTAGCTAATAGTTTGACCAAAAAACAAAAAGCAAATTCTAGTATTACAGCATTGCATCTTTCTGTAAGTGATGAGTTGCACGCCTTTAATGCTAGGGAAGAGGAGAAAGACAGCTTCGAACCAATATTTAAAGAGTCCCAACAATTAAATGTCAAAATCGATACTATTTTTAAAGTAACAAATGACATAGAGACAGAAATTGCAGACGTTGCTAATCAAGGCGAATATGATTTATTACTTGTTGGGTTAGGTAAGTCGATTTTTCAAGGGACGATTTTAGGAAAGTTAATTGGTTTCACTACTCGAATAATCAATCCTGATCGTTTAATTGATAAATTTACAGGAAAAGAGGGTTTGTTTGAGAATTCGCCTTTTGACGAAAGAACAAGGCAAATCGTAGCCAAAACAAAACTGCCTTTAGGAATTTTAATTGATAATGATTTCCAAAATAACGATCATGTTTTCATTCCGATATTCAAATCAGAAGATGCGTTTTTAATTGATTATGCTCAAAAATTAATCAATAACAATAATTCTAAAATAGTGATTTTAGATATCAACAATCACGTTCAAAATAATTTTGTATTGCAAAGTGCTGTTGCTTCACTTGAAGCCCAACATGCAGATAACATTGCCGTACTATTAGGAAAAGAAGTGGCTATCGCTTTCCTTGAGCAACAAGATTTAATGCTTATAAGTTTAGAAAGTTGGAAGTCGTTACTAGATTCAGATGCTGACTGGTTGATAAAAGTACCATCAGTATTGATTATCAAACCGTAATATTACAATCCAAGTTTTAAAACAAAACTCAATTTGATGGCTAAGTTGTCTTCAAATTTAGGCAATTGGTTGGGGCCATAGCGATAAAAAGCGGTAAGTCCCAATCCATTGAAGATTTGGTTCAATTCAATTCCTGATTCAAAGTAACCGTCGTTTAGTGTTTTGTAATTAATTCCTGAGTGCTGTTCTGGTTTCTGTAAATCTCCCCATCCCATTCTAGAAACTAGTACTAGAGCTGGTTTTACTTTTCGAAGAATCTTCACACGGTTAAAGCTGTGTTTAAACTGAAAATATACAAATTCGCTTGAAAAGAATTCATTGAAATACATGGTTTCAAAACTGTTTTTTGAAGCGAATGTAATGCGTTGGATTACGCTTTCTTTTGTAATGTTATTAGGCGAAGTGTTGTATAAATGTGTCAACGGAATATCTCCATTGGCATAGCCTCCCTCAAATAATAAATTTGTTTTTTGCCCATTTAAGTACTTCTTTTCATACTCTGTTTTAAACTCAATTTTGCTAAAGTCAAAGTCATTATCAAGTACATCAGTCAACGATTTTGTAAATTGAAAAGTAAATTTAGGATATCTTTTCTCAGATTCTATTCGGCCATCCGGTGTTTGCATGTAATCACTAAACGGACTCCATTGTAGCGAAATCATTGCTGTGGTCATGTGGTATTGTGCATAATTTTGACCATTCAAAGTATATTGATAGTTAAATTTTGGTTCGATTAAAGACTGGTCTAAAGTCAAAATTGCCTCTGTTTTCGGAATTACTTTTGTTTCTAAATATGCTTTCCAACTCACATAATTATAAAAAGTACTGATGTTTATAGGTCTTGGATCATACAGTTTAAAAGGCTTTTTTTCTACTGCGTATGAAGTACTTGCAATCTCTTTTACATCATCAGTATAAGCAAATCCCAGCCAGGAATTAGAAGTTCTGTCTACCTGTGCAGCAGCTCCTATATTATATTTAAAGTCGTTGTCTTTTGTTCCATAGGCAACGTGACCGCTAATTCTAAAATCTCTTAAAAAGCGTTCGTTTGTAACCCCACCAAATCCTAATCGGAACCCTTCGTAGTTGTTGTAGCTAAAAAGTTTTCTCAAATCCATATCAAAGAAACCAAGCGGTAAGAACCCGTTGATTACTTTTCGCCCAAAGCGCAAACGACTTGCAATATTTCGTTTTATTGCAATGCTGTCTAGCGCTAAGTATGTTTTTTGACTTCTAATATCAAGACTGTCTTTGCGGTATTGTTGCCAGAAAGATTCCGGTTTATGAATCGCCTCTTCTTTTAAATCTACGGCTATAAATTCATGGTCAAATTGAGTGGGTGTATTGTATTTTACATCAAAATTAGTGCTCTCAGAATAGAGATAAGTATAGTCAGATGCAGTTCTTTTTCTTGGTTTAAAATTCTCCTCGACATCACCATCAAATTGTATCGTTCCGCCTAATATTTTTATATCGTCATCATTTTTACCCTTTACAATTTTAAATGTTTTACTACTAGGGAACCAAATATTTTCGGCTTCAATGTATTCAAATTCGTGCGTTCCGCTTATATCTAATACGCCTTTTATATGCATTACTGCTTTCGCTATAGCGTAATTTTGTTGGTCAATATATATGACACCTTCCAGACCTTTGGCTCTGCTTTCTTTCTTGTTTTTGAAATAAATCATAAAAGATTTTCGACCGTTAATAGCAACAGTGTCCAGAATTTTATAGTTGTAATCTATAAGTGCATTATCAGCAATTGGGCTTTTATATTTTGTTTCGAATAATTCGTAGTTTCTATCATAAATAGAAAACGACTGTAAATTAAAAGCTAGTACTTCATAAATAGGTCGCTTAAATCCCGCCATTTTTGTGCCTAAAATAGATTCCTTCAACGCTTTATTGTTGTATTGGAATTGCGAAACTTTTTCTGTTTGAAACAAATGGTGTTTGCTTACCATTTCTTTAATCTTGTAGCTTGACGAATCTACCTTTTTGAATTTTCTACCGCTGTTTCTTTCGACAAAAACAGAATCAATAGTGCTAGAAATTGAGTCGGCAGGGGCGCTAACGATGAGTTTGTTATACGATTTAAATTCAAATGATTTGAGTTTCTCTTGTGGATTGTTCTTGTATTTATTAGCAACCGCTTTGTTGATAATTGATAAGGCAGGATTAACATTTGGAGCCAAAACGTATTTTGCATTATCTTCTTTTGGAAACAAGAAAATAGCGTAATGATTGATATTTTTTACAAGCTTAACAGTATTTTTATAGTACCCTAAATAGGAAAAATTTAAAGCAGATATAGCAGTTTTTGATGCGATGTCAAATCTTCCGTCTACATCAGTAACAGAGTTAATTCCTTCCGGTGTACTGATGCTCGCGTAGGAAAGAGGCTTATTAGTGAGCGATTCTCTAACGGTTCCACTAATGTGAAATTGCGCTTGTAGCGAAAGCGTTAAAAAAAAGAACAATACACACAACTGCTTCATATAGCGTTTTATTTCAAAGGAGTAGTACCCACATTTTGTGCTGCAAAAATAATAATAAAAAATCCGTTCTGTTATAGATAAGCAGAACGGATTTTTAAGTTTGATAGTATGTAAGACTTATACTTTCATAATTTCGGCCTCTTTCACTACAAGTAGTTCTTCGGCTTTTTTAATGAAACTATTGGTTAGATTTTGAACTTCTTCTTCAGCACTTTTACAGATATCTTCTGATGTTCCGTCTTTTTCTAATTTTTTAATTTCAGTATTGGCATCTTTACGTGCGTTTCTAATACCAATTTTTGCATCTTCAGACTCTACTTTAGCTTGTTTTGCTAAGTCACGTCTTCTGTCTTCTGTCAATGGCGGAACACTGATGATAATTAAATCCCCGTTATTCATTGGGTTAAAGCCAATATTTGCCACCATAATTGCTTTCTCAATTGTTTGCAACATGTTTTTTTCAAACGGTTGTAATGTAATTGTTCTAGCATCAGGAACACTGATTTTTGCTACTTGAGATAATGGAGTAGACGATCCGTAATAATCAACAAACACGCTTCCTAACATGGCAGGTGATGCTTTTCCAGCACGAATGTTTGTAAATTCTTTTTCTAAGTGAGCAATAGAACCTGTCATAGATTCTTTAGTACTGTCTAATATAAATTCAATTTCTTCAGTCATTGTTGTCTCTTTTTAATTTCTGCTTTTGCAGTAGCGTTATATGTTTACTACAGTTCCTATATTGTCACCTTCACATATTTTTACAAGATTTCCTTTCTTGTTCATGTCAAATATAACGATAGGAAGTTTATTTTCTTGACTCAATGTAAATGCGGTTGTATCCATTACATTTAATCCTTTTTTAAGAACGTCTTCAAACGAAATGGTGTCAAATTTAAGTGCTGCTGCATTTTTCTCAGGATCTGAATCATACACACCGTCTACTCTTGTTCCTTTTAAGATCACATCAGCATTAATCTCTACTCCACGTAAAACCGCTGCGGTATCTGTTGTAAAATAAGGGTTTCCTGTACCTGCACCAAAAATTACAATTCTTCCTTTTTCAAGGTGACGCACCGCTCTTCTTTTAATATATGGTTCAGCAATTGCTTCAATTTTTAAAGCAGTTTGCAAACGAGTTAGCATTCCTTTGTCTTCAAGTGCGCCTTGTAAAGCCATACCGTTAATAATGGTTGCTAGCATTCCCATATAGTCACCTTGCACTCTATCCATACCATTGCTGGCACCTGCAACACCTCTAAAAATATTTCCACCACCTATAACAATTGCGATTTCTATTCCTTTATCGTGAATCTGTTTGATTTCTTCGGCATATTCAGCTAATCTCACGGGATCGATTCCGTATTGTCTGTCGCCCATTAAAGCCTCGCCACTTAATTTTAGAAGAATTCTTTTATATTTCATGTGTATGTTGAGTTGATTTGTGCAAATATAGTCATATTCTTTTTTTTTGAAATAGTGTCTTTCAAATTTTATAAATTAAGTTTCTCATAAGATTCTTTGGCAGAGTTGTATCCTATTTGAAAAATCGTTTCCATTTTAAGTTTATTCATTTCAAATGTGCTGAATTTCGTCAATTCTTTGGGTTCGATTACCCAATCACAAATGTTGAATTTTTGTAAATCAGAATTAGCTGAAAGAATATCAAAGGCACGTGTAGTAACAGATCTAATCGAATTGAGATCTTTTGCTTCTATCTTTTGAATAGGACTCACATAAATACCTATTATCGTTTCGCATTGACCTTGTAAAACATCCGTGGGAAAATGATTTAAAATACCACCATCACTAAAAGGTTCGCCATCAATTTCAAAAGGAGAAATAATACCCGGAAATGCAGACGACGCTAAAATGGCATCAATAATTTTTGTTTCGGGTTCGAATATTTTTAATCTTCCGCGCACCATATCAGTGGCTGTAATTTGCATCGGGATTTTTAAATCGCTCAATTGCGCATCTCCAAAAATAGATTCAAAATGTATTTTGAAAGATTCAGAATCAATAATACCAGCTTTTCTAAAAGTGAAATGCCTCCAATGAAATAAATAAATTGATTTAAAAAAATCTAGAATTTCTTCAGGTGTTTTTCCCCAAGCGTACAATGCACCAACAATCGAACCTGAGCTCGTGCCTGCAATTCTACTCGGAATAATATTTACTTCTTCTAAATATTTCATCGCACCAGCATGTGCTAATCCTTTGGTACCGCCGCCAGATAAGACTAGCCCAATTGATTTTGTGTCTAAATTCATTCCTATGTAATTTGAAAGTTATAAAATTACGCTTTTTGATTATGAGTAAGTAATATTCTCACTGATTAAACAACTATTTAATTAACTTTACTTTCAAATAAAACCAAATCATGGAAATTACAATTGCAAAAGCATTATTCAGCAGCCGCTCCTATGCGGAATATAGAAAATTAGTCTCTGATTTATTGCGTGATGAAAAATCTACTGGAACGATGCAGTCTACAGAGTTAACGCATTATAGTAGCTTGAATGAGAATCGAATGAATCGTTTGGATAAAACGCTAGTAGTACCCGAAGAGATTGATGCAAAGTTAAAAGAACTTAAAGGGAATTACATTTGGTTGGTAATATCAGAAGGTTGGTGTGGTGACGCAGCGCAATTACTGCCTGTTTTTAATAAAATGGTGGAAGCATCTGAGGACCGTATTGAAATGCGCATCGTTCTGCGCGATGAGCACGAGGAATTGATGAATAAATTTTTAACTAATAAGGGTAAAGCAATCCCTAAATTAATTGTTATCAATAAAGAAACAAGCGGTGCATTAGCACATTGGGGACCTAGACCATTAGGAGCGTCTACGCTTATTACAGATTATAAAAAGCAGCATGGAGCTATCGATGAAGAGGCAAAAACTGCGCTGCATTTATGGTATACTAAAGACAAAGGATTAACAACCCAATTAGAAATTATCGATATGATGATTGATCTTGATAAAGAAATTGAAGCAGAGGAGAATGATGATAGTTACTTTGCTTACTAGCAGGTTGTTGTGAAAAATAAATATTGCTATTGTAGAAAATTTTGCGTACTTTAGAGAATCAAAATCCAATCTATGTTTTAACCTACTTTTTTACTAATGTCTAACATTAAAGATCATTATTATGAAAAAGTTATTTGAAAGATTTTATGATTTCTTCTCTAAGTTATTATTTGGAAATCACGGAACGGTACATTATTAATGTATAAGCTATTATCGAAGTTCCAGACGGCAAATTTGAAGTTGACTAACTTCAACTTAATCAAAAACATATGAAAGTTACTTGCAAGTGCCTTTTATATGTTTTTTTTTGCTTTTTATTTCGAAAGTTGTTCTTCAAATAAAGTGACATCGATAGCATTTGCTACATTAAAATCACCAATTTTTGTTCGTCTTAAAGCAGTAAGGTGCGATCCTGATTGCATGGCGCGTCCAAAATCAAATGCTAGCGAGCGAATATAAGTTCCTTTGCTGCAAACCACTCTAAAGTCTATTTCAGGTAATTCAATACGGGTAATTTCAAATTCGTGAATAGTTGTTTTTCTAGTCGCAATTTCAACCGCTTCACCAGCACGTGCATGTTCATAAAGGCGAACACCATCTTTTTTAATAGCCGAAAAGATAGGTGGCTTTTGGTCTATTTCTCCAAGAAATTGCTTTACCGTTTCATGAATTAATGCTTCATCAATATGCTCTGTTGGGTAAGTTTTGTCAACCTCTGTTTCTAAGTCATACGATGGAGTAGTAGCACCTATAAAAAAAGTACCTGTATATTCTTTGGCTTGACCCTGAAGTTCAGAAATTCTCTTTGTAAATTTTCCGGTGCAAACTAATAAAAGCCCGGTTGCGAGAGGATCTAGCGTGCCAGCATGACCAATTTTAAATTTCTTGGGAAGCCCTTTTTTATTAATCAAGGCGTACTTTAATTTATTAACCGCTTGGAAAGAGCTCCATGTAAGTGGTTTGTCAATTAATAATATTTGTCCTTCAAGATATTGATCAGTCGTTATTTCCTCCATTATTTATTGTAAAAAAAGATTAATAGAGCAATTCCAATTATAATTCGATACCAACCCCAAAATTTAAAACCGTACTTAGTCAAAAATGTGATGAATGTTTTAACGGCAATTAAAGCAACTATAAAAGCAACAATATTTCCCATTATGAATAGAAAGATGTGATTTTGATCTTGTAAAATCATTTCGTAACCTTTCATTTCTGTTAGCGTTCCTTTACCCCAAGTTTTAACAAATATGGAATAAACTGTTACGGCTAACATAGTTGGTACAGCCAAGAAAAATGAGAACTCAGCAGCAGATTTTCTGTTTAAACCTTGTGTCATACCACCTATTATTGAGGCAGCTGAACGAGATGTTCCTGGCATCATGGCTAAACATTGCCAAAAACCAATGATTACCGCTTTTTTAATCGAAATGTCTTTTTCGTCTAATATGGTTGGGTTTTTAAACCAGTTATCAACAAATAAAAGCACAACTCCACCTAAAACTAAAACAGATGAAATTGCAATTTGATTTCCTAAAATGGCTTCAATCTTATCATCAAAAAGATATCCTAATACTAATGCTGGAATGACAGCATATACTAGTTTAAAATAGAATTTGAAATTTTCGAAATTAAAAAACTTCTTCCAGTATAATACAACAATTGCTAGGATGGCTCCAAACTGTATTGATACTTGAAACATTTTTAAAAAATCACTTTCTTCCATTCCTAAGAGAGAAGCAGTGAAGCCCATGTGGGCGGTTGAAGATATTGGTAAGAACTCTGTTAAACCCTCAATAATAGCAAGGATAATAGCTTGTAAAGTATTCATTTATGCTTTTTTTGGATTTTTTAAAATAGCATAAATTGTGATTCCAAAACCAATTAATACGGTTGTTGGCGCTAATCTAATTCTTCTAAAATTAAAGATGTCGTCATTAAAAACATTAGGATCTTCACTTCCTCCGCCTGACATTAATATAAATCCAAGAATAATTACACCAATCCCAATTAAAAGAATTTTATAATTGATTTGTTCAAAAAGGAACTGTTGTTTGTTTTTTTCGTTTTCCATTATGCTGTATTATGAGGTCTTATTATGAGCCTAAAATTAATATAAATCGTCTGTTCTTAAGTTCAAGAAGCGCTGTGTAGCAAAGTGTGTGCTCAACCAGGTAATTAATATTCCCACGCCAAATACAGCTAATAAAACGATGCCTATAAGTCCTTTGTTTTCTAGAATTCCCAAATCAGGGAACTTGGATTCTACATATAGCAATACTCCAATTAAAGCTAGAATAGCTAGTACAGCTCCCATTATGCCTAGTTTAATACTTCTTGTGACAAATGGTTTTCTAATAAATGCCTTTGTAGCTCCTACCATTTGCATTGTTTTTATGATAAAACGATTGGAGTGAATTGATAATCGCAGTGAACTATTGATTAATAAAACAGCTATAAAAGTCAAAAAGCCGCTAATTATTAAAATCCACATACTTACTTTTTTAATATTATCGTTCACTAAGTTTACTAATTGCTTGTCATAAACAATATCAGAAACCATTGGGTTTTCACGAAGTTTTGCTTCGATTTTTGCGATGCTATCTTTCTCTACGTAGTCTGCTTTTAAGTGAATGTCATAGGAATTTTGTAACGGATTTTCTCCTAGGAATGTCATGAAATCCTCACCAATAATATCTGTATGTTGTTTTGCTGCTTGTTCTTTAGTTACATACACCATTGATTTTGCATACGGAGCAACTTTTAACTCCTTTCCAAATTTTACTAATGTGGTATCTTTTGCTGCGTTTTCAAAGAATACCGTCATGGCAATTTTCTCTTTAAAATCGTTAGCTAATTTATTAGAATTGATTATAAAAAGACCTAATAATCCCAGTAAAAATAGTACCAAAAAGATACTTAATACTACTGAAAAATAAGAGGAAATTAATCGGCGTTTTTGAAATTTATCAAATGAAGAACTCATAGTTTACTTAAATTATGGGGTAAAAATAATAAAGAATTTCTTTATTTGAAGTTAATAACGTCCAAAGTTTTAACTTTCGTACAATAAATGTAAATTTGCTATCTCGATATCAAAATAAAAAACCTTAGAAACTTTGCAACTTTGCAACTTTGAAATTATATAATGAAGTACAATCCGAACGAAATAGAAGCCAAATGGCAAAAATATTGGGCAGAAAACCAAACTTTTGCTGCGTCAAATAACTCTGAAAAACCCAAACATTATGTGCTCGATATGTTTCCTTATCCATCAGGTGCAGGACTTCATGTGGGACATCCGTTAGGTTACATCGCTTCAGATGTGTATTCGAGATATAAAAGACACCAAGGGTTTAACGTTTTACACCCAATGGGTTATGATAGTTTTGGCCTGCCAGCTGAGCAATATGCTATTCAGACTGGTCAGCGTCCTGAAGATACTACTCGTGTAAATATTGATGGCGGATTTGATAAAGAAGGAAACAAAATTGCAGGTTACCGCAAGCAATTAGATAAAATTGGTTTTTCATTTGACTGGAGTAGAGAAGTGCGCACTTCCAACCCAGATTATTACAAACACACGCAATGGATTTTTATACAATTATTTAATTCTTGGTATAATAAAAATAGCGATAGAGCCGAAGATATTTCGACCCTAACGGAAGTCTTCGAAAAAGAAGGAAATGCAAACATCAATGCAGTTTGTGATGACGAAATTGCCATTTTTACTGCTGATGAATGGAGTGCTTACGCAAAAGAGACTCAAGAGAAAATCTTGTTGCAATATAGACTGACTTATTTAGCAGAAACCGAAGTGAACTGGTGTCCTGGATTAGGAACTGTTTTGGCTAATGACGAAATTGTAAATGGAGTTTCAGAACGTGGTGGTTTTACGGTTGTGCGTAAAAAAATGACACAATGGAGCATGCGTATTTCTGCTTATGCCGAACGTTTATTACAAGGATTAAACGATATTGACTGGAGCGAAAGCATTAAAGAAAGCCAAAGAAACTGGATTGGAAAATCGATAGGGGCGATGGTTACGTTTAAAGTAAACGGTCATCCAGAAAATATTTCGGTATTTACAACGCGCCCTGACACTATTTTTGGAGTAACATTTATGACGCTTGCTCCAGAGCATCCTTTGGTTCAAGAAATAACAACTCCTGAATATGAAGAAAAAGTAAATGAATATATTTTAGCATCGTCTAAACGTTCCGAAAGAGAGCGTATGGCTGATGTAAAAACTATCTCAGGTGTCTTTACTGGTGCGTATGCTGAGCATCCGTTTACTAAGGAAGCAATTCCGGTTTGGATTGGTGATTATGTACTTGCAGGATATGGTACAGGTGCTGTAATGGCGGTTCCTTGTGGTGATGAGCGTGATTATGCATTTGCTAATTTCTTCAAAGGACAAGACGGTATGTTGCCGATAAAAAACATCTTCGATAAAGATATCTCTGAAGCTGCATTTGGATCAAAAGATGGTTTTCAATTAATAGATTCTGATTTTTTAACAGGATTAGGGTATAAAGAAGGAACTAAAAAAGCAATTGAAGCTTTAGAAAAATTAAATCAAGGCTACGGTAAAATCAATTATCGTTTGCGTGATGCTGTTT
>TARA_R110002033_G_scaffold28241_1_pt1 | contig 18868 bp, 18 predicted proteins | sample TARA_R110002033 | Tara Oceans TARA_R110002033 (sample SAMEA4397051) | marine metagenome | biome: Polar Biome; feature: [SRF] surface water layer (ENVO:00010504); material: water (ENVO:00002006), including particulate matter (ENVO:01000060) such as... | depth 5 m
TGACAAATGGTGGTTGAAAATGTTTATGTGAGCGGATTGTATCGTTAAGTAAATACTTCTTGCTGCTCTCAACACCCTAGCCCAGATAGTCGCGGCATCCTTTTATGCTGGGGTTCAGCATAAAAGATAGAGCAGATAGCTGGAATAGCTCCAAGAAATTACTCCGCGTTTTTCTTGAATTCTGATGGGGAAACACCTTCTAATTTTTTAAAAAATCTACTGAAGGACTGGATGTCTTCATAACCTATTTCGTAAGCAATTTCCTTTATACTTTGATCAGAATGGCGCAACAAGCGGCGTGCTTCAAGTATAGTGCGGTCTTGAATGATTTGCAAAGGGGATTTCTCGTTGTACTTTTTAAATAAATTAGATAAAGTTTTAGGGCTTTTGTTGAGCATTTCAGCATAGTCAGCCACTTGTTTTTTTGTCTTAAAATTGGTTTCCACTAGATAGTTGTAGTCCCGAACAATATCTAATTGTTTTTTATCAAATGTGGTTAGTTCTGACTGTTCTTTGTAGATACGAGTGCATAAAATAAGCAGGCGTTTTAACATCATTTGCAGCATGTCATTTTGCAAATCATCCTTAGAAGCCATTTCGATTGCAAACATTTTCCATAATATTTCTAATTTTTCCAGCTCGGCATCTGGAATGGCAATTTTGGGAAATTGTGATGCGCCAAAAAATAAGATGCCTTTGCAGCCTACTTCATTATCGTGATCTGCAATACAGTAGAACGCTCTGTTAAAGCGAATTAATCTGGCGCTATTGATTTTTATAATTTCAACTTTATGATATTCTGTTAAGAACAAAACGGTGTTTGTAGGGAAGCTATGTTCAATGCCGTCAACCTTTATATCCATTGGTTCGAGTGACCAAATCACACTCAATCCATCGGTGATTTTCTCTTTAAGCAAATGACAATTGCTAGAGTCGATTTCTGCTAGTCTGATGAATTCATTGAGTTGGCCTGTAAATAACATAAAAAAGGGTGTTAAAGCTTATTTTCTAATTTCAAAATTTCGTTAGCAACACGTTGGGCTGCCACTACGGCGCCTTCCATATAACCAGGATGTTGTTGAGCGGTTTCGGTTCCTGCAAATAATAAGCGATTGTCGCAATAGTTTTTTCTAAACAAGGGATGGCCATTGTTTTGATGCGGGTACATAAAACCGATTTGTTTGGCGCTTTTTGTAAATTCTTCTTTTGACCAAACAGTTTCATGATAAGACGTAAACTGAAGTGCTTCCTGACCAAAAACTTTCTCTAATTGCGTTTTTAATTTGATCAAGCGTTCTTCTTTTGTGTACATCTCCATGCCGGAGCTTATAAAACCACACAGTGCAAAAGTAGTTAGAGCTTCATTTGACTGATCGTAGAATTCAGTTATAGGGCCAACATTGCTAAATAATGTTCCTGAAATATTCTTGTTGCGCCAGAATGCAGTGTCGTAAACAAAAGCAACTTTAATTGCGTCTTGCATCCAGGTGTGTGTTTTTTTGGCAAGATCTTGCAACTCAATTGGTAAGCTAGGAGCAACCTTGATGTCATGAGTAAATAGCGCTTGTGGTAAAGTTGAAATCACATAATCAGCCTCTAAAACGGTATTAGTGGTAGTAACTTTTATTGTATTATTTTCAAAGTTGATATTGGTGACTGCTTCGTTTAAATGTATAGTAATACCAATCAATTTATTTAATATGCTGTCTATAAGATGGCTTGTTCCACCGGTGACACGGTAGCTAGGACTATTTTGTGGAATGTCAATATCTTGCGGAGGCGCTGCAGAAAAGGGTTCGAAAAAAGAAGTGCCTGTCATGAATTGCTCGTAATAGTCTAAATTAAAATCGCTCAGTAACTTTCGAAAATTGGTATGAGCTTCATTAAACCACGTAGCGCCCATTTCAATTTGAGTGTTGGTATCTTTAATGGTATGAATGCGGCCACCTACGCGGTTTCTTGCTTCTACAATTTCGATTTCAAAACCTTTATTTTGGAGATGATAAGCGGTTAATAATCCACTCAATCCTGCGCCGAGTATGATAATCTTTTTAGCCATTGTATTTTGATCTATTTGTGGGTAAAAATACGCGCTATTTGTTTAATACGTGCAAATGGCTTTTTAATTTTTTATATAATACTTTTCTAGAGAGCCAGAAATAAGTAGGGATATCGAAGAGGCATTAAACAAGTAAAAGGTATTTTAACTCAGCGGGATTTCTCTATCTTTGAAAAATAATTCAATTATTTTAATCCTACAATAAACAGCATGAACTGGGAACAACTATTATCATTAAAAAGACAAGGCGATACTAGCAAGCGATTACGAATAGAGCAAGACGACACGCGATTAGGTTTTGAGGTTGATTATGATCGAATTATTTTTTCGGCAGCTTTTAGAAGTTTGCAAGATAAAACGCAGGTAATCCCTTTGTCAAAGACTGATTTTGTGCATACCAGATTGACTCATAGTTTAGAGGTGTCGGTAGTGGGCCGCTCATTAGGAAGATTAGTAGGAAAGAAAATAATTGAAAAATATCCCCATTTAAAAGAAGTTCATGGTTATCAGATGAACGACTTTGGGGCAATTGTAGCTGCAGCTTCTCTAGCACATGATATAGGAAACCCGCCCTTTGGACATTCAGGTGAAAAGGCAATAGGAGAATATTTTTCTATTGGAAACGGAAAAAAATACAAAGATCAATTATCGAGCAAGCAATGGCAAGATCTAATAGATTTTGAAGGAAACGCAAATGGTTTTTCGGTACTTACGGCAAATCGTCCAGGGATTGAAGGTGGCCTCCGTATTTCATACGCTACTCTAGGTGCTTTTATGAAATATCCTAAAGAGAGTTTACCTAAAAAACCAACAAGCAATATTGCAGATAAAAAATACGGTTTCTTTCAAACAGACAAACATTTTTTTGAGCAGGCAGCAAATGATATGGGGCTTATTGCTAATAAATCTGGAAATGATATTGGTTTTGAAAGACACCCACTAGCTTACCTTGTAGAAGCGGCTGATGATATTTGCTATACTATTATCGACTTTGAAGACGGAATCAATTTAGGTCTTGTTTCGGAGGATTTTGCTCTTGAATATTTGATTAAATTAGTAAAAGACAGTATTGACACTCGAAAATATAAAACACTTGAAACTAAGGAGGATCGAATAAGTTACCTGCGTGCATTAGCAATAGGTAGTTTAATCAACGATGCCGTAAAAGTATTTATAGATAATGAAGAGGCCATTTTACAAGGGAAGTTTCCTTTTGCTTTGACTGACAAAAGTAAGTACAAAGCACAAATGGATGATATAATAAAAATTAGTGTTGATAACATTTATCAAAGCCGCGAAGTAATCGAAAAGGAAATTGTGGGGTATCAAATCATACAGACTTTACTAGATAAATTTATTACAGCTTATGACAATAAATATAATGGTGTAGCCTCAAACTATGATGCGCTCATTTTAAAAATGTTGCCAGAGAAACATCATATAGAAAAAGACAATCTGTATGAAAGATTACTTCATATATGCCATTATATTTCTTTACTAACTGATGGAAATGCGTTAGAGTTGTTTAATACAATTAATGGTAAAAAAGGGGTGTAACTTTAAAAAGCATAGGTAATACCTACACCTAATACTTGCTTAAGTTGGAGTTTAGGGCCTACAGTAACTTGTACTCCCTCAACTTCTTCTTTTGCTTTTATATCATCATCATAAATGATGTGTGCCCCTATATTAGTCCTTACGTGGTCATTAACAACAAGCTCAATTTGTAAATCGTTGTCAATATCGACGTTGCCAAATCTATTGATGTAATCAGAGTATAAACTAATGCGGTTCTCTAGAATGATGTTTTTAAGGATTTCTTTTTTATACAGTGCAGTGATTAAAAAACCGAGTTCGATTTTAGATTTCTCTCCTGGCGTTAATAAATTTCCTTCACTATCATAAGTGGCCTTGACCACACCAAAAGACCCTAAATTTGCTAGACGCTGGTCTAATACAAAAGTCATCTTTGAGGTAAAAGGGGAGATGTAAAGTAATTTGTTTTTTTCTTTTGTAGCATATTCAGCTCCAATACCCACAAATAAATAGGCAGGGGCAAATAATTTAGATACTGCAGTGCTCGTGTTGGGATACGAGTAACCTTCTGTAAATTGTGTATTAAAATTTAGTTTGGCTGTATAATACCAGTTAGAAATAGTGTCGGTTCTATAACCGAAGGCGGTATTGTATTGAAAAGCATCCTCTGTTTTTCTCAGCTCTATTCCGTCTTGCTTATTCAGACCGTAACGCATCACAAGTTCATTAGTCCAGTTGTAATTTTCCTTAGTGTAAACACGTGTAAATTTTGATTTTATTAATCCAGAAATCGAACTTGTTCCTCCTGCATTCCAGTTTAAAAAAGCGATTTCTGAAATGTCAAATCCAATTTGATTTTTCTTTGTCCAGTGACTCAAAGTGTCTCTTTGTACCGTAGGTTTTGGAACTCTTTTAGTAGTGATGATTTTCTGAGAGAATGCGGTTGTCGAAAAAAGAAACAACAAACAAAGTGAACACAGCAATTTAGACATATGGTTGGTGGTTAGGGGACGCAAAATAATTATTTTGATTTACTTGAAAAAATCGTTTCCAAATTTTTAACGTCGATTTTGCAATATTGTTGCAGCTCAAAAACTGTTCCATGTTCGATAAATTCGTCTGGCACCCCTAAAGTAGTTACGTTCTTCTTATAATCGTGTTCGGCAGCAAATTCTAAGACAGCACTTCCAAAACCTCCTTTCACAGTTCCGTCCTCAATTGTAATGATCTTTTCGTAATGTGAAAATATAGCATGTAATTGATTTTCATCTAATGGCTTTACAAATGGAAAATCGTAATGTGCTACCAAATCACTAGTTTCTATATTCGATAAAGCTGTAATAACATTGTTACCAATGGTACCAGTTGAAAGGACAGCAATTTTTGACCCTGATCTTAATTTATTTGCTTTTCCAATCTTAATTTCTTCATAGTGACCAAAATGTTCTTTTTGCCATTCGGGAATTTGGCCTCGTCCGCGAGGATACCTAATCGCAATAGGTTGTGCCAACCCCAATTGTGCTGTGTATAATATATTTTGAAGTTCTAATTCATTTAGAGGGGCGTAAATTATAATATTAGGAATGCATCTCAAATAGGCGATGTCATAAACACCATGGTGAGTGGCGCCATCTTCTCCCACTAATCCGGCGCGATCTAAGCAGAATATTACCGGTAGATTTTGAAGAGCGACATCATGAATTACTTGATCATAAGCACGTTGTAAAAAAGTCGAATAAATGTTACAATATACGATCATTCCTTGCGTGGCCATACCTGCTGCTAGTGTGACTGCGTGCTGCTCTGCTATACCTACATCAAAAGCGCGTTGAGGTAGTGCTTCCATCATAAATTTTAGCGAACTACCAGAAGGCATTGCAGGTGTGATACCTATAATTTTTTCATTTTTAAGGGCCAAGTCTAAAACGGTCAAGCCAAAGACGTCTTGATATTTTGGAGCAAGATTTTCTTCAGATTTAATATGTATTTCTCCAGACTTAGCATCAAATTTTCCTGGTGCGTGGTATTTTACCTGATCCTCTTCTGCTTGTTTGAGCCCTTTTCCCTTGATAGTAGTGATGTGCAGAAATTTTGGGCCTTTTATTTTTTGTAAACGTTTCAATTCTCTTACGACTGCAAACATATCATTTCCATCGATTGGTCCCGAATAGTTAAAATTCAAGGATTTGATCATGTTGTTTTGCTTGTGATTTTTTCCATTTTTAACTGCTGTTAAATAATTTTTTAAAGCACCTACACTAGGGTCAATCCCTATAGCATTGTCATTTAGAATCACTAATAAATTAGCATCAGTAACCCCAGCGTGATTCAATCCTTCAAAAGCCATTCCTGATGCAATTGAAGCGTCTCCTATTACAGCGATATGCTGTTTATTAAATTCTCCTTTTAAATTAGAAGCAATTGCCATTCCTAAAGCAGCAGAAATAGAGGTAGAAGAGTGTCCTACGCCAAATGCATCATACTCACTTTCGCTTCTTTTTGGGAAACCCGATATTCCTTTCAATTGTCGATTCGTGTCAAAGTTTTCTCTGCGACCTGTAAGTATTTTATGTCCATAAGCTTGGTGGCCCACATCCCAAATAAGTAAATCATCGGGTGTGTTGAATACATAATGTAAAGCAACGGTAAGCTCTATGACACCTAAGCTTGCGCCAAGATGACCTTCTTTTACAGATACAATATCAATAATGAAATTACGAAGTTCTTGAGCAACTTGAGGAAGTTGTTCTTCATCTAATTTGCGTAAATCCGACGGATAATAAATGCTCGAAAGTAATGTGTTTGACATATAGCAAATGTACGATTTGAAATTGTATTTTTGCATTCGATAAAAAAGTTGTTTTACCAAGAATCACAAAAAAAAACGAAGATTTGCAGCAGGGTTTAAGTTGTAAGTTGGCACCTCACATTATGATAAATCCTTTTACAGACGAGTATTTTATGAAGAAGGCTTTGAATGAAGCTGAAATGGCTTTTGAAAAAGGCGAGATCCCTGTGGGAGCTATAGTTGTAGTTAATAATATCGTTATTGCTCGAAGTCATAATTTAACGGAGTTGTTAAACGACGTTACTGCACATGCTGAAATGCAATCTATTACAGCTGCAGCAAACTATTTAGGCGGTAAATATTTAAAAGATTGCACTTTGTATGTCACGCTTGAGCCATGCCAAATGTGTGCAGGTGCTTTGTACTGGAGTCAAATTTCAAAAATTGTTTATGGAGCACGTGACGAACATCGTGGTTATGAAAAAATGGGGACAAAACTACATCCTAAAACTACGGTTGTCCGCGGTGTCTTAGATGATGAAGCTGCTGATTTAATGAAACGTTTTTTTGCAGAAAGAAGGAAGTAATAGCTATCTATATCAAAACTAATCACCAAAATTTGCTAGATTTTATGGTGATTAAACCAATTTATAACTATAATTAAAAAATGAAGAAAAGTTTACTGTCGCTCATGTTGGGCGGTTTGACAATAGGAACAACGGAGTTTGTAGTGATGGGTCTTTTACCTGATATAGCATCAGATTTAAAAGTTTCGATTCCGGTGGCCGGATATTTAATATCAGCGTATGCTTTAGGTGTTGTAATTGGGGCTCCACTAATTGTTATGATGGCTCGTAACGCGCCTCAAAAAAAGATTTTGATGATTTTAGCAGTGATGTTAACCGTTTTTAATTCTTTAGCTATTATTGCGCCTTCTTATAATTTTCTATTTCTTTCCCGTTTGCTTGCAGGATTGCCGCATGGCGCCTTTTTTGGTGTGGGTGCTGTGGTCGCAACTCGACTAGCAGAAAAAGGAAAAGAAGGACAAGCTATATCTATTATGTTTTCAGGTTTAACAGTTGCAAATCTCGCTGGAGTGCCTTTTGGAACCTACATAGGACATCACTTTGCTTGGCGGTATACGTTTATTATTATTGCCTTTATTGGACTATTAACGATTGCAGCTCTTTATTTCTGGATGCCAAATTTAGAAGCTAGAGCAAAAGTAACAGTAAAAAGTCAATTGCAGGTATTTAAAAAGCTAGACGCTTGGTTGGTAATTTTGATTACGGCCATTGGTACAGGAGGATTGTTTTGCTGGATAAGTTATATTGCTCCATTGTTAACCAACGTCTCTAAATTCTCAGCTGAAAATGTATCCTATATTTTGGTTTTAGCCGGTTTAGGAATGGTAATAGGAAACTTAATAGGAGGGAAGTTGACAGATCGGTTTTCTCCTGAGATTTCAATAATAGCTATTTTGCTATCGCTTTCGGTTGATTTGGTGTTGGTTTATCTCTTTTCTTCAAATCAGTATGCAAGTTTAATTTTAGTATTTACAACAGGTTGTATTTCCTTTTCGATTGGTTCAGCGATACAAATCTTGATGATTAGAACAGCGGTGGGTTCTGAGCTGATTGCATCGGCTTCTATACAAGCTGCTTTTAATGTTGGGAATGCCTTAGGAGCCTTTTTAGGAGGGTTGCCGCTAGTTGCAGGATTCAACTATGCTACACCTAACTTGGTGGGTGTCGTAATGTCTATATGTGGTGCTTTAATTACAGTTTTCTTTTTGCAAAGAAAGCGTAAGTTAGCCCGTTTGCAAAACAGTTAATTAAAACTATTAAAAAGGTAGTTAATCTAATACTTAAGCTATTATAGTTAGTAGTATGAGATGATATAATAGAGTTATGATGTAATTTCATAACTCTATTTTTTTAGCCCGGATAGTAGTGGAAATCCTTTGATCCCGACTTTTAGGGATTAAAGATTATAGCGAATAGCCGGAAATAGCTCCTAATAATTGCATGTAATGAAGCTCTTAGCATAGGTTAATCTTATGCTTTACAGTGAGAACAAGACACAAAAAAACCGCCAATCTTGCGAGAAGCGGTTTCTTGTTTAGTCTTTTATAACATTTCCTTTTTTGTCAAAGAAATGATATTCTAAATACGTGTAAGCGTCACGTGGTATAATTTTCACCCATTTTTTATGTTCAAAAAACCATTTTGAACGTAATGATGGAAAACCTTTGGTAAGGTATGCTCCCACAAAGGGATGTACATTAAGCACAACGTCTTTGTGAGTTTTTAAAATTCTTTCTAAATCAGAATTGATTCTGTCGATGACTAATATTGGCGCTTCAATTTCGCCATTTACATCATTTGGATCTTCTTCTCTAGTTTTAATATTTACTTCAGGTCTTACTCTTTGTCGTGTGATTTGAACTAATCCAAATTTACTAGGAGGTAAGATCTTGTGTTTTGCTTTGTCATCGTTCATTTCTTCTCTAAGGAAGTCGAACAAGATTTTGCGATTTTCGGGATTAGACATGTCGATAAAATCGATCACAATAATTCCACCCATATCTCTAAGACGCAATTGTCTAGCGATTTCGGCGGCAGCTATCATGTTTACTTCCATGGCAGTATCTTCCTGGTTGGTGGCTTTATTAGAACGGTTTCCGCTGTTTACGTCTATAACGTGTAAAGCTTCAGTGTGTTCAATAATAAGGTAAGCCCCTTTACTCATAGATACCGTTTTTCCAAACGAGGTCTTGATTTGTCTCTCTATGTTGTATTTCTCAAAAATAGGTGTATCATTTGATTGATAATACTTAACAATTGATTGTTTTGAAGGTGCAATTTCTTGCAAATAATCCTTCGTTTGATTGTACAACTCTTCATCATCAATTTGTATACTAGTAAAAGTATCATTGAATACGTCTCTTAAAATAGAAGATGCTCTGTTGAGTTCTCCTAAAATTTTTGACGGGTGATGAGCGGTTGGTAATTTTTTACACATTGCATCCCATCTGCTAAGCAGGTTCTGCAAATCTTTTTCTAATTCGGCTGTGTTTTTGCCTTCGGCTACTGTGCGAACAATAACACCAAATCCTTTTGGCTTGATAGATTGTACAAGTTTTTTAAGTCTGTCTTTTTCTTTCTTGTCTTCAATTTTTTGAGAAATCGAGACGCGGTCAGAGAAAGGGACAAGAACAATAAAACGTCCGGCAAGAGAAAGCTCAGCGCTAATTCTTGGTCCTTTTGTAGATATTGGTTCTTTTACAACTTGGACAAGGATAGATTGATTGGCATTAATTACCTCAGTAATGGTACCGTCTTTATCAATCTCTTTATCAAACTGAAAGTTTTTTAGGGAGAAATCTTTTATTTTACCTGCGCTTACAAGTTTTATGAATTTCAGTTGGGAAGATAAATTAGGGCCTAAATCGTGATAATGTAAAAAGGCATCTTTTTCGAAGCCTACGTTTACAAAAGCAGCGTTAAGTCCAGCAACTGGTTTTCTAATTTTGGCAATAAAAATATCACCTACTTGAAAGTTGCTTTTTTCTTCTTCTTTGTGTAATTCAATTAGTTTTCCATCTTTTAATAAGGCAAAATCTACGAAATCAGAACTAGATCTAATGATCAATTCTTTATTCATCTGTAAATTTTTATCCGTACTTTTTGGCTTGTTGCTTTTGGCGACTGGCTAATTGTAAGGATGGATTAAACAATAATTTAACAGGTATTGAACCCGGGGAAAACTAGCTGGCAGCAAGTAAGTTTGAGTTAGCAGAAAACTGCATACTTATAACTGCGGACTGATCACTAATTTTCGATTTCAATGAACTTTTAAAAAGAAAAAAGTAGTTTAAAACTACTTTTTCTTCTTGTGACGGTTAGCTCTCGCTCTTTTTTTACGTTTGTGAGTTGCTACCTTATGTCTCTTTCTTTTTTTACCACTTGGCATATCGAGTTGATTTTATGATTAATTAATATTATTTTGCTTCGTTATTTATTTTTACTCCTTCTACAAAAACTTTTGCAGGTTTGAAAGCAGGAATGTTGTGTGCAGGAATTTTTATTGTGGTATTCTTAGAAATATTTCTACCAGTTTTCTCAGCTCTAGTTTTTACGATAAAACTTCCAAAACCTCTTAAATAAACATTGTCTCCAGTCTCTAATGAGTTTTTAACTTCATTCATAAAAGTTTCAACTGTCGCCTGAACATCACCCTTCTCAAGACCTAGTTTTTCTGAAATTTTTGCTACGATATCTGCTTTCGTCATTTTCTTTCCTTATTTATTATATTGTAATAATTTTTTTGAGTGTGCAAATATATGAATTTAAAAAACAAATATTCAAGCTAATTCATTAAATTTTAATCACATAAACTTTTACTTTTGTAAACAAATATTTAATAATGAATTTTTCTAACTTGTTAATTCAGTGGTATTTACTGAATAAGCGCGATTTACCATGGCGTAATACAATTAATCCTTACCATATTTGGCTCTCAGAAATCATGCTACAACAGACTCGGGTAGCGCAAGGAACGCCTTATTTTCTCGCTTTTACGACTGCTTTTCCTACTGTTTTTGATTTGGCGAAAGCCGATGAAGAACAAGTCTTAAAATTATGGCAAGGTTTGGGCTATTATTCGCGAGCTCGTAACTTGCATAAAGCAGCACAATATGTAGCATTTGAGTTAAATGGCATCTTTCCTAATAATTATAAAGAGCTGTTAGAATTAAAAGGGGTGGGGGAGTATACTGCCGCGGCAATTGCTTCCTTTTCATATAATGAAGCGGTTCCTGTGGTTGATGGAAATGTGTTTCGTGTTCTATCTCGTTATTTTGATGTTGAAACAGATATTGCTTTGGCTTCTGCCAAAAAAGAATTTGCTGCACTTGCATTTGAATTAATGCCAAAAGATGATCCAGCAACTTTTAATCAGGCGATAATGGAATTTGGTGCACTGCAATGTGTGCCTAGAAATCCTGATTGTACTATATGTGTGTTTAATGCTAGTTGTCTTGCTTTGCAGAAAAATAAAATCAACCAATTGCCAGTAAAGTCTAAGAAGTTAAAAGTGACCAAAAGATATTTTAATTATTTGGTAATTGCTGATGAGAATGACAATACGCTTGTTCAAAAACGAACGGCAAAAGGGATTTGGCATAACTTATATGAGTTTCCTTTAATAGAGTCTGAAAAGGAGGAAGGATTTGAATATATTGAAAACAGTTTAAAATCGAGTCTGGTTGTCGACAATAAAGTAATTAGCATCATGGAATATGATGATAAAAGTAATGTACACAAATTGTCGCACCAGCACCTTTATATAAGATTCTGGAAAGTCACTGTTGCAGGGCTGGTTCTTAACGGTATCGATAATATAGTGTTGCGAAGTTTTCCTTTTCCAATAGTGATTCATAATTTTATTGAAAAGGAATTAAAGTAGGTTTTATAATAATGTATCTTTGATATAAATTGAGTGCTAATAATTATGAATGGAACGTTAAATAAAGTAATGCTAATAGGTCACCTAGGGGACGATATAAAAATGCATTATTTTGATGGAGGAAATTGCATTGGAAGATTCCAACTTGCGACTAATGAGGTCTATATTAATAAGACTACAAATGAGAAAATCACTTCTACAGAGTGGCATAATCTAGTGGTTAAAAATAAAGCTGCAGAGCTTTGTGAAAAATATTTGACAAAGGGAGATAAGATTTATGTCGAAGGCAGAATTAGGTCAAGGCAGTGGCAAGCTGAGGATGGCACAACAAAATATACTTCAGAAATTCAGGTGATTGAGTTTACTTTTTTATCGACAAAAAAAGATGCCGAAAACAACAAGAAAAATGACGGTTCAGAATCCGTAAAAAACACTAACTTTGACCCACAAAATAATGGCTTGCCAATCAACGATTTGCCATTTTAATTGTTTAACTAATCTTTTTTAATTTGGACCCAGATCCCAGTTTGAATTTTGCGTATACATTAGATATGAATCTAGTGTTTGGTTTCTTCGGAATATTTGTTTTGCTATTGTGCTCAGCATTAATATCAGGCGCCGAAGTGGCTTTGTTTTCTTTGTCACAAAAAGATATTGACGAGGCTATCCAAGGGAATGATTCAAAAGGAACAATTTTAGCTGATTTACTTGATCGTCCAAAAAGGCTATTAGCGACACTGCTTGTGGCTAATAACTTTATCAATATAGGTGTTGTAATTTTATTCTCCTTCATTGGTAGGGATTTATTCGACGGAATTACTTCTCCTGTTTTAAAATTTACCTTAGAAGTTATCGTTGTTACTTTCTTGCTTTTGCTTTTTGGTGAAATTTTACCAAAGGTATATGCGAGTCGAAATAACGTAAAGTTTGCTAAGTTCGTTTTGTATCCTATTGTTGTTTTAGATAAGTTACTTATGCCTATAAGTATTCCTATGCGTCAATTAACGGTTTATTTACACAACAAATTAGGGAAACAAAAAACCAATTTCTCTGTTGATCAACTATCACAAGCTTTAGAATTAACTTCCTCTGAAGATACAACATCAGAAGAGCAGAAAATTTTAGAAGGAATTGTGTCTTTTGGTAACACAGATACGAAGCAAGTTATGAGTCCGAGGATTGATATTTTTGCATTAGAAGTTACAGAGACATTTGTCGAAATTTATCCTAAGATTATCGAAAAAGGGTACTCTAGAATTCCGGTTTATAGAGACAATGTTGATCAAATTGAAGGAGTACTGTTTGTTAAAGACTTACTGCCACATATTAATACGATCAATTTTGATTGGACCACGTTAATTAGAGAGCCATTCTTTGTTCCAGAAAATAAAAAGCTAGATAACTTGTTAAAGGATTTTCAGAATATGAAAAGTCACTTGGCAATTGTTGTGGATGAATATGGTGGAACCTCAGGACTGGTATCGCTAGAGGATGTTATTGAAGAAATCGTAGGAGATATAAGTGATGAATTTGATGACGAGGATATTAATTTTTCGCAATTAGATGATAAGAACTATATCTTTGAAGGTAAAATAAATTTAAAAGATTTTTATCGAATAGTAGAAGTTGATGATGATCTCTTTGAAGAGAAAAAAGGAGAAGCTGAAACACTAGCAGGGTTTATACTTGAGATATCGGGTAATTTTCCAATAAAAGGACAACGCATCACATTTGAAAATTGTCTTTTTGTAATTGAAGCTGTTGATAATAAACGCATAAAGCAGATAAAAGTAACGATTGATGGTTAACTGTAAAGTAATAAATAAGAGTGGTTTCATTTTTACCATATTAGTATTCTCGTGTTTACTATTTTTATCTAGTTGCAAAAATGATGTTGTTCCTAAGCCTGCAAGTTATTTGCGCTTAGATTACAACGAGGCTAGATATGCACGCTTTGAGGACGACTGTCCGTTTGAGTTTGAAGTCAATTCAGAGGCTAAAATCGAGAAAGATAAAAATTGTGGTTTTACGATCAATTATCCAAAGATGAAAGCTACTATTTACCTGACTTATAAGCCAGTAAATGGTGATATAAATATTTTGTTAAAGGATGCTCAAAAACTTACTTATGAGCACGTAATTAAAGCAGACGACATTTTAGAGCAACCCTTTTTAAATGCTTCTAAAAAAGTTTACGGTATGTTTTATCAAGTCGATGGAAACGCGGCAACCAATTCTCAGTTTTACGTTACTGATAGTGTGAAGCATTTTATGACTGGCGCTGTTTACTTTTATGCAAAGCCTAATTTTGATTCGATCATGCCAGCTGCTAGTTACGTGAAAAACGACATGCAAAGAATTGTAGAAACTTTAAAATGGAAATAGTTTTAAGGTAATTGTTTGTTTCCGCGATTTTAAATTTAATTTTTTCTTAGACTGAATCTCAAAAAATAGTTCTTGTATCAAAATATACTTTGAAAAAGCTTCGGCTAATTCATAAAATTATTTCAATTTTGGTGCAAAATTACTTTATGGAATCGAAACAATTAAAATGGGGTTATTTATTAGTGCTTTCTTTAGTATGGGGAAGCTCTTTTATTTTAATAAAAAAAGGATTAATAGGTCTAACAGCAATTCAAGTTGGATCACTTAGAATTATTTTTGCAGCCCTCTTTTTACTGATAATTGGATTTAATAGTTTGTCAAAAATTCCGAGACATAAATGGAAGTTTATTATTCTTACATCTGTATTTGGAACTTTTGTGCCAGCATTTTTATTTGCAATTGCCGAAACTGAATTAGATAGTGGTGTTACAGCTATTTTAAATTCCTTGACCCCATTAAGTACTTTACTTTTAGGGATACTATTTTTTGGTGTGGCTTTTCAAAAAAGGCAAGTTTGGGGAGTTTTAATTGGACTGGCTGGTAGTTTACTATTGGTTTTTAATGGAGCTGTAAATCATCCAAATCAAAATTACTTTTATGCTATTCTAGTAGTAATTGCTTCTATGTGTTATGCAATAAACGTAAACCTCATTAAGAGATACTTGTCTGATTTAACTCCGTTAAGTATTACTACTGGAAACTTTTTAATTTTGTCTCTTCCTTCTTTAACTATCTTGTATTTCACTGGTTTTTTTAATACTGCTTCGCTTACTGAAGTTAGTGAATCCTTGACGGCTATGCAGGAATCCATATTGTATATTATGATTTTGGGAGTTGTAGGAACGGGAATAGCGAATATATTGTTCTTTAAACTGATTCAAATTTCGTCGCCAGTTTTTGCGACTTCAGTAACTTATTTAATTCCTATTGTCGCTTTCTTCTGGGGTTTGCTTGATAATGAGATGTTGACCTCGGTGCAGTTCTTTGGGGCGTTTATTACATTAATAGGGGTTTATTTATCAGCTAAAAAATAAAAAAAGGCTGCTTAGAATTTTATCTAAGCAGCCTTTTTTTAAATGAGTTGATACTAGTCGTACTTTGGTTTTTCTATAGGATTTGCATAATGGTCAAAGTAGGATATCGGAATGTTTAATTGCTCTAGTCCTGAGAGTATTTCTGATCCTTTGCCAGTAATGATGATGCGCATATTGTCTACCAGCAAATATTTTTGAGCAGCTTTTAAAACATCATCAGTGGTGACTGCGGCGATTGTCTTAATATAATTCTCGTAAAAATCTAACGGTAAATCCTCTGTTTCGATGTTTAGTGCATAGCGTGCTACAGATTGTGGTTTTTCTACTTGCATTACAAATCGGCCTATGTAACCAGCTTTTACTTCTTGTAATAAAATTTCAGACACTTTCTCTGTGCGTATTCTTTTAATTTCTTTGATCATTTCTACAACAGCGCTGTCTGTAGCTGATGTTCTAACAGAAGAAGCAGCTTTTAACTTCGATGGATATTTTCCTGCGCCAATAAGGGCGTTTGCTCCATAAGTCCAGCCGTTTTCTTCTCTCAAATTCATGTTTAAATAGCTGTTGAAACCACCTCCTAAAATATAAGTAGCTAGAACGGCAGGAAAAAAATCTTTGTCACTCATCTTTAAATTGATAGTATTCACCAATGCAATTTCGGTTTGAGAAGCGTTTGGTGTGTCGACAAAATTAATTTGGGTAAACGACACATTTTGGGGATTGGGGTAACTATCAAATTTGGTGTTTTTCTTTTTCCAATCTCCAAAAAGTTCTTCAACAATTGGTTTAATGTTTTTATATTTTACATCGCCTATAATTACAAGGTAAGCGTTATCAGGAGCAAAATATTTTTCATAATTAGCTTTGATGTCTTCTAAAGTAATATTGTTTACAGTAGCTTCTGTGATGTATTCTCCAGAAGGATGGTTGGTGCCAAAAGCCAGTGCTTCAGTAACTCTATTGGCAATAGTTGGGACATTTTTTTCTTGTGAACGTATTGCTTCAAGTATTTTTGCCTTTTCCTTGTCAAACTCTTCTTGCGTAAAGTTAGGGTATAAAGCACCGTAGGACATGAGTTGCAAGATGCGTCCTGAATATTTAGATAAGGCGTTTGCATAAGCTCCGTGAGAACTAAAATTGATATTTGCTCCCAAGAAATCAACTTCTTCATTGAAATTGTCTTTTGTGATTTTCATGTTTCCACTACCTATTAAGCTGCTGCAAAGATCGTCGACTCCTTTTATTTTTCCTTCGTAGTACGGTGGGTTGTCAATGGTTAAATTATAAGTTACTTTTGGTAATTTATGATTTTCGACTACCATAACCTTTAGACCGTTTTTAAGAGTAAAAGTTTGTGGTTTATTGATGTTTACTGTGGGAGCTTTTCCAGATCTTGGTTGCGGGCGTTTTTGTGCTTGCATGATTCCTGTTATGGATAATAAGATGAATAAAATTAATGTTTTTTGTGACATAAGTAAATGCTTATTTCTTAGTGTTGTCTTTAGCGGGAATGTAATCAAGTATTAATCTTTGATTTGGATTCAGATATTTTTTTGCAACAGCTCTAATCTCTTCGCGAGAAATGGATTGATAGGTCGCTATTTCTGTATTAATAAGATTTATATCACCATATAAAAGATAGTACTTAGCTAAGTTTTCGGCAATTCCTTCCACGCTCGAATTGATGTCGATGTATTGATTTTCGAATTGGTTTTGCAATTTTTCAAAATCCCTTTCAGATATTAAATCGGTTTGAATTTTTACAATCTCTTCGTCAATCTCAGCAAGTAAATCTTCTGATGTGTGAGTTCCCATTGGTAAACCGTACACAATATACATTCCGTAATCCTCTTGGCTAAAGCCTACTGCGCCAATTTGCAAAGCGATCTTTTTGTCATCAACGATTTTCTTATATAATTTAGAGCTTTTCCCATCGCTTAAATATGCCGAGATTAAATTTAGCACGCGTGCATCTCTAGTTTTCATCGAAGGCGTTCTGTAAGATGCAATGACCATCGGGATTTGAATGTTAGGATCCTGATAAGTGGCTCGAATAGTCTCCGTAATTGGAGTTTCGATAAAAATTTGTTTTTCTACTTTCTCTCCTTTTTGGATTTCTCCAAAGTATTTCTCGATCCATTTCTTGGCATTCTCTTTTTCAAAATCTCCAGCTACCACTAGTACGGCATTGTTAGGGATATAGAACTTTTTATTAAAAGCTTGGAAATCTTCTAAAGTCGCTGTCTCTAATTGTTCCGTAGAGCCAATGGTTGACCATTGGTAAGGATGGTTGATAAAAAGATTCTTTTTGACTTCGTTTATTATCTTACCGTAAGCACGATTGTCATATCTAGAAGCTTTTTCTTCTTTGATTACGCCTCTCTGAGTGTCTACGCCAATTTGATTAATAACAGGATGAAGCAAGCGTTCTGATTCCATCCATAAAGCTAATTCTAAGTTGTTCGAAGGGAATATTTCGTAGTAATATGTGCGGTCGTCAGAAGTGTTGGCGTTATTTTTACCGCCATTTGAAGCGACAATTTTAAACCATTCTCCCCTTTTTATGTTGGCTGTTCCTTCAAATAATAAGTGTTCAAAAAAATGTGCAAAACCAGTTTTAGTTGGTTCTTCATCTTTTGATCCTACATGATACATTACTGAAGTCACAACAACTGGTGCCGAAGGGTCATGATGTAATATAACATGCATGCCGTTGTTTAAATCGTATTCTTCAAAGTTTATATTTTGAGCATCTGCTACTCCTCCAAGCATTAAGGCGGTACTTAAAATCATTATAGATTTTTTCATAAAGATTAATAAAAGTGCTGTTAATGCACTGTGAATGCATAACGAATAATTAGTAGCTCAAAAATACCTTTTTTTAATGAGTTAGCTTCTTATACTAATTATATTATTATAGAATGCTCAAAAACGCTATTATAAAGTGTTGATTACGGACTTTTAATTAAATCAAGGTTTTTTTTAACTAAGGAATTGCACGATAAAAATTAAATCGTATATTTGCAACCTTAAAAATCAATAAATCAATTTGATATGTATGCAATCGTAGAGATAGCAGGGCAACAATTTAAAGTAAGCAAAGACTTAAAGGTTTACGTTCACCGTTTAGCTAGTGAAGAAGGTTCAAAAATTTCTTTTGACAAAGTTCTTTTATTAGATGACAATGGATCAATCACTTTAGGCGCCCCAGCTATAGAAGGTGCTTCAGTAGAAGCTAAAGTGTTACAACACTTAAAAGGAGATAAAGTTATCGTTTTCAAGAAGAAAAGAAGAAAAGGGTACAAAAAGAGAAACGGTCACAGACAGTATCTTACTCAAATTGTAATTGAAGGTATTACTGCCTCAGGTGCTACTAAAAAAGCAGCTCCGAAAAAAGCAGCAGCTGAAGCAACTACAGAAGAAGCAGAAGCTCCTAAAGTAAAAAAAGCTCCAAAAGCAAAAGTTGCTAAAAAGGACGATACTAAAGAATAATAACAATATTAAAACTAATACGTCATGGCTCACAAGAAAGGTGTCGGTAGTTCGAAGAATGGTAGAGAATCAGAATCAAAACGTTTAGGTGTTAAGATTTTTGGT
>TARA_R110002033_G_scaffold38017_3_pt1 | contig 18844 bp, 14 predicted proteins | sample TARA_R110002033 | Tara Oceans TARA_R110002033 (sample SAMEA4397051) | marine metagenome | biome: Polar Biome; feature: [SRF] surface water layer (ENVO:00010504); material: water (ENVO:00002006), including particulate matter (ENVO:01000060) such as... | depth 5 m
AGCTGCCAAAATTCGGAGCTAAATGAAGACATGGATTGATAGGTGTAGATCCCCCCCAAAGCACCGAGTAGACCATCAAACCGTCGATTAAATATTTTTGTAAATGTTATTTTAATGCTCTCATTAACTTCAATAGAGGGTGAGAAGCATAAAATGAAATCGATTTTTTTCAAATCCATTAATCTGGCTGCTAATGTAGCAGCCATTACAGTCTTCCCTGCACCTGGTGTAGCTAAGCACATAAAATGTGACTGAAAATCATAGCATCTGAGCGCTTCATTTACGCAACGTGTTTGCCAAGTTCTTAATTGCATCTAATTAACCCTTGACCATATTTATACAAGCCTCCAGGGCTTTTATTTTACCAATTATTGTGGAACTCTGATTTCTTGCATCCATGTATTGACTGTACAGTTCAGTTTTAGCTTCTGGATACTCATTAAAAATTCTTTTGAATTCCTCTGCTTCGCCAATAAAGCCCAACAAATCAACTTGATATTGATTAAGTGTTGCTTTTAATTGTTGGTTTTTAAAAGCTGAATCTTCTGCTTTTGTTTTAACAAGACTAATTCTAGATTTACTCTTACAGAGTTTGCTTTCATCGAAGTGTATGGTCTTCTTATATGATGCTTTTTTCTCATCAGTTGCTTTTTCTACAAAGTCGTTTTTACATAGTTTGTTCAGCGTTCTGTGAACGAGTTGGCTGAGTTGTCGATTATCAATGCTTGGAACAACCTCTATGAACATTCTTTTTAGTTTATTTACAGAAAATGATTGCAGGTTTTTTTCCTTTAAAATATCCAAGAGAACTTCGTTTATGCTAATCATATTTACACCAAAGATTTATTTACTAACAATTTCAATAACTAAGATTTGTTGCGTTTATTTTTTATGGATGCTTAATGGATTTTTTTAGTTTTTGCAGGTTGCTTTGACAAAATATGGTCACAACTTGACAACTAACAATAAAACACTAAGGATTACTTAGTATACCTGAAGAAAAAAAACTAAGACAATCTAAGTTACTTTGGAATAACAATAATGAACCAATGTCAGAAACAAAGATCAATCCACTTCCGCTTAGGCTCAAAATGGCACGGCTGAAGAAAGGGATTAGCCAGATGAAGCTAGGTATTCTGTTAGGAATGGAACCTGGAACAGCGAGTGCTAGAATGAACCAATATGAGCAAGGTAAGCACACCCCTGATTATTCAACTTTAAAAGCGATAGCTGATGAGTTAGAAGTGCCTGTAGCTTATTTTTTTTGTGAATCTGAAAGCTCAGCCGAATTAATCTGCTTGCTCGACAAAATGTCAGAGGAAAGCAAAGCTTTGCTATTAAAGCAAATTAGAAGTGAAAACTTGGATTCAAAGTGAATGAATGCTGTCGAGGCTATTTCATTACAGAGCCAATCTACTAGCTCAAATTGTAATGAAACTTGTACGAGAATGTCCCAAAACCAAACTGTTTGATGAAATTTGCAGCGCTGGGCAAATGAGTTTTCAGAATATATGCTGCTCTTAAGCGTTTATCATCCATGATGCGAGTTTCATCCATACCCTCACATTCAATCAATGCGCTTTTTATATCTGCAAACGAGTAAAGTGCTAACCCAATTGAAAAGTAAGGCCCAGCAAACTCATAAATCTGGGTCTTTGTACCGGATGCAATTACGTACGTAACACCTTCTCCCGTAGCAAAATATTCAGAAACACCAACGTATTGAACATCCATAGCACCACCGTTTAAACTAGTTGTCGTTAAGTTAAGCTTCCTAACATTATTTCACAGCATTGTTCGTCATTTCAAGTTCATGAATCATTCGATATTGAGCTAGATATGTGCTCATTTAACTTGGAAATGGACAGAAATCTTTTAGAGTTTAAACGCTAACTGCTAACCCCTCAGTTTCGCATTACTATTAGTAATGTCGTGGCACTCGAATGATCGATGTCTCCAGTTTCAGATACTTATCCAATGATTAAGTTAAGTGTATATTTAAGCAAAGCAAAGAGCGACAACTACCTTGAAAAATACCGTCAATGTTGAATTTGCTTCTTTCTTTGGTCAGAAGGGCATACCAATTTCAACAGTTGTCTGTCTCTTTCCATCCTACATATGAAGTGTCTTAATTTGGACTTAAAAATCGGGAAGCAACACCTTATTATTTAAATAAAAACTAAAAGATAAGGTAAACTAACAGCTTACTTAAAATATTTAACCGATTTCAATAATCAAAAGAGTCACTATGCGCTTAAAAAACACCCTAGAACAACAATTAAGCTCAATTATTGCACTTACAAAGAAGTATGATTTTGAAGATGAAATACTTAACTTTCAGCAATTGCATCAAAATTTTAAATTACGCTTGCCGCTTGTGGGCGCTTTTAGTGCGGGCAAGTCAAGCTTAATTAATGCCTATCTTGGAGAGAAATTATTAAGCGTTGAAGTGACCGCAGAAACCTGCTTACCAACTGAAATTTTTTACAGCGACACAGAAAGTATCTCTTTAATGGGTGAGCAAGGGCAAATCACTACTTTAAATCGTGCCCAATTGAAAGATCAAAATTACTTAATGGGCTTAAACTCAAGCCAACAAAAAACTTGGCTAGAGGTGGGTTTGCCGCATCCTGCGTTAGCACAATATCCTGATCTTGTGCTCGTCGATATGCCAGGGTGGGATTCAGGTATTGCCGCGCACTCGCAAGCGGTGGATCATTACATTCATAGTAGTGGTGCATTTTGCTTAACCATTAGTGCCAATGAAGGCACGTTGCGGGAAAGTATTCAACAGGCGCTGACAGAATTAAAGCTATTCGACAAACCTGTGATTGTGTTTGTCACTAAAATTGACAAAATTCAGGCAGATGAAGTCGATTCCGTGGTTGCCAATATCCGTAAAATGGTCAAGCAACAACTTGCTATCGAACCTTTGGCGGTATTGCCAATTTCTGCGCGTAAGAAACAACTTGCTGGTGTCAATGAGGCGATTACTCAAGTTTTGAGTCAATCCGATAACATCTATCAAAATATGGTTCTGAGTCAACTATTGATCACCTTTGAACGATTAACCAATAAATTAACGATTTTAACCAACCAAGAAAGCTTAACTCTTGCTGAAGCGCAGCTTGCCTGTGAAGCCATACCTGAACAATTAGCCGAGTTGAAACAGCAGATTAATGAATTTTACCAACAGATTGATGGCATTGTTCCAAGTTGTGTGCAATCGGTTAAAACAAACTTTGGTAACAACCTCAAAAGGCATTCAGAAAGCCTCTCTTCAAGCGTATTGAATGGCGGCAATGTGCAAAACCAAGTCGCCAGTGCGCTGCGTACCGCCTATTTAACCACCATAGAGCAAGACTTTAAGCCAAAGATCACCCGTCAATTAAAATCGCTCCAGCAAGCAAGTGACATCGCCCCAAGTGAATTTAGCATCAATAATAACTTTTCATCCGATGGTTCAAATATTGGTAGTCAGGCGATGAAAATGATGATCCCGATGCTGATCATTAAGTTAATTAGCTTTGTACCAGTGCTTGCGCCATTTGCAGCAGTTATCAATGTAATTGCAGGTATCTTTGTCAGTAGTGCCGACAAGCAAATGCAACGGGAATCCCAGCGCGAAGAAGCACGTCAATATGTGCTCAATACCCTGATCCCACAGGTGGTTAATCAAGTCGATGGCGATATTCATGCAGCGCTTTCTAATATGGTTCAACAAATCAAGCAAGAAATTGATCAAGAAGCAGAGCAAAACGCTGCCGATAAACAACAAGCACTACAGCAATTACAATCTGAGTTAGTGGCAGAGCAGCAACTTGATGCCGAGCACAAGCAAGAGCTCAACCAAGACTTACAGCAAGTAGAGCAATGGCAGCAGATGTTTCAATAATTCTCCCCTAGCCCTACATGAGACAATATGCATGCAAAAAAATATAATTTCTCGTTATCAGCTTCTCCAAAAAGCGAGTCAGCCTGATAGCGCTATTGATTACAAATTAAAACAGCAATTGAGTAAACTTGATGATTTGATCCATAAAGATTTGATAGGTTTAAGTCGTCAAGGTGCACCAGATAATATAACTGACATTTTAAGAGGCTTTGATGCCGAATTGACACGTTTTCGTCAGTTTTGTGAATTCCCAAGTTTAGCAACAAAATCTATTGTTGGTATTGGTGGCGGTTTCAGTGCAGGTAAGTCCAGCTTTATTAACAAGTTAATCGGGCAAAAGTGCTTAACGGTCGAAGTTGATCCTACAACTTCAATGCCTGCTTATGTCCTTAGAGGTGAAGCAGAGCAAGCCTTAATCAGAGCCTTGAATATTCATGATTGTGCAATTGACTTGAGCCAAGAAGAATTCGCTAGCTTAACTCATGAAGAAAAAGATATTTATGGCTTTCAAGTTGCACTACTGCTTAAAGCTGCTTTCGTTTCTTTACCTGATTTTCAATGGCGGAACCTTGCCATTTTAGATACCCCTGGTTACTCAAAACCAGAGGATGAGACTTGGTCAGAGCGTACAGATGCGAATCTTGCCCGAGAGCAGTTAAATACTGCTAATTATATTGTATGGGTAGTATCAGCAGAAAACGGTACAATTCCAGAGGCTGATATTCAGTTTTTAAGTTCACTAAAAAAAGAAATCCCTAAGTTAGTGGTTCTATCTAAAGCAGATAAAAAAACCACATCAGATATTGCTAATATTTGCCAACTTGTTCAATCAACATTGGTTAATCGTGGTATCCAAGTGATAGAGGTTACGCCTTATTCTCGCAGTGGTAAAAGTGAGTTTGGCTTAGATAAAATTATCAACCAATTTGAGGTCTGGAATGAAGAACCTAAACCACTACAATTTGCTCAAAATTTTAGAAGGCAATTTACGTCTTTTAAAAACTTTATTTCTGAGAGTAAGCAAAATGCTTTAGTTCGTTTAAATCACGCGAATAAAATTTTAGCTTTGTCAGAAGATATTCAAATCACTGAATCAGCAAATTCATTTTTAGTGAAGGAAAAGCAAGAATTAGCTTTGCAAACTGAGCTCTTAGATTCTCTTAATCAATTAACTGATCAGTTTTTTTCACAACTAAAGTTGTCGGGCGATATTGCAGGAATAGATCTAACGACCACAGAACAACATGAGCTTACTGAAGAATACAGTAATCAATTGATTAATAAACTAAAAAAACAAATTTCAGTTCGTTTTAGTATGACAGATTTAAAGAAAATTCAGCCAAAAAAGTCACTTGACTTCTTGTTGTTTACTGAAAGTTGTGATGAATTATCCTTAAATAAGCATCTTGAATGTATCAAGCACTTAAGTGAACAAGATAAAGAGTTATTCCTGGAAATACTTGTTGCTGTTATTTCTAGTGGTATTCAATTAACTCCACCTCAACAAGTATTTGTTAAACATTTATTTGGGTTAACAAATACAACGAGTTCATTAAATGAACTAAATCTTGATATTAATGAAAGCAAACTTGAGAAATTTATTTCTCAACTCAAGATAAATCAAGAGTTACTCGAGAGCTTTATTGGTTTGTCTCTAGCGGCAAGTTGGTTTAAAGGGGCTTGGTTTGAATCAAAAGTCTTTGAAAGTTGCCAATACTTAACGCTTGCAGTGACTAAAGAAGTTAAAGCATTCACAGAAAAAGATTTTGATTTGGCTTGGCAGTTTATAATTTCTTCACCAGCTCTTGCTAAAGAAGCACAAACAAAACTTGTCAAAAGCCATAGCTGGACAATTCGAGAGCTATTAGCGATAAATCCAGCTGTTACATTAGAAGTACAGACAATTTTAGCGAAAGATGAAGATCTAAAAATTAGGCAATTACTTGCAGAAAGTAAATCTGTAAGAATTGAAATTCAAGGTATCTTAGCCAAGGATGATGCTGTGTTATCAACATTAGCAAAAAATCCTGTCCTGAGCATGGAAATTCAACATCAATTGATGAATTGTGAAAAACCTCCTTTTTATGCATTGGCTGAAAATTCGTCTTTAACAGATACAAATCAGAAGATTATTTATGAATATAATGATGGGAGTTATCGTAGTACTTTAGCAACGAACCTATCTTTAATACCAGAATTGCAAGAATTACTTGCTAATGATGAGGATAAGTACACTCGCAGATATTTAGCTGAAAACTTATCATTAACATTGAATGCTCAACAAATACTGGTAGATGATTCAGAAGAGTATAATCGTAGATGCCTAGCAAAGAATCCATCAATTCATCTATCGATTCAAAGCAAACTTGCACAAGACCATGAAAAATATGTTCGTCAAGAGCTAGCTGAAAATACAGCATTAGAAATTTCAGTGCAAAATATATTGGCATATGACCCAGAAGAATCTGTTCGTAGCTATTTAGCTGAGAATTTATCGATTCAACCGTCAGTACAGCAGACTTTAGCAAAAGACAGTGAAGATTATGTTCGCCGTACTTTAGCCGAAAACAAGTTACTTACTTTTGATGCTCAGACATTACTGAGCCAAGATAATAGTGATTCGGTACGAAGTTCTTTAGCTGAAAATAAATCTTTAAATCGTCAAATTCAGTATATTTTATTGAAAGATGAATCATGGTGCGTGAAGCAATCTTTAGCTAATAACTTAGTAGTTAATGCTAATATTTACCAGATATTATCAACAGATGAAGATCTCGATGTTCGTGTTGCGCTTGCTAAAAATCCATTGATTAGCTCTGATATTCAATTATGTCTAGCAAATGATTCAGAAAGTCGAGTTCGAGAATATTTAGCTGAAAACGGCTCTATTATTGAGAGTGTTCAGCATATTTTAGCGAATGATAAAGATTCATTGGTTTTAGGGAAATTGTATAACAATAAATCTTTAAACAGTAATATCAAAAAACAACTCAAAAAAAATGTATTTGATAAACAACATACACAAGAAGACGCCTTATTGTACTCACAAATTCATTTGCAAAACCAACATCCAATTCCATCTAATATCCAGAAAATCATTCTAGATAATTATAGTTGGCAAAGTGTGAAGTTACTTGCGATGAACCCATCTTTAACAATTGACTATCAGAGTTTACTAGCTAAAAAACGTGAAGAATGGTCTGAAGATTGGGATTGGAGTACATTAGAGCAAGTAGCGAAAAATCCTAGCCTTGCACCAGAGATTCAGCGATTTTTAGCAAGCTTAAATGATGAAGATTGGATGGGGTTAAGTGCAAATGATATGCAGGCAGCATTAGCGGAAAACCCATCGATCACTATCGATGTTCAAACAAAACTTTTTAGCTATGGGGCAATGCTTAATCCTGTGCGTGAACATCTTGCGAAAAACCTATCTGTTGCCCTTGAGACTCAAAGGATTCTATTGAAAGAAGCTAGTTTGTTTGATTCTGTTCGCGAATATCTTGCAAAGAACCCGTCAATTGCGCTAGAGATTCAACAGGAACTTGCAAAAGGGCCGTGGATAAATGATGTTCGCGAGCATTTAGCATTGAATCCATCAATTACTCTTGAAGTTCAACAAATGCTTCTTGAAGATGAATGGGACGAAGCAATCAAAATAGCTTTAGCTCAAAATTCATCAATTGCAATTGAAATACAAAAACAATTGATAAAAACAGGTTCTTATGAAGTTCGTAAAGCTTTAGCTAAAAATCCATCTGTGAATTTTAATTTTGTAGAAATTATGGCGCCTCATTTGGATGTATTTAACTCTATGTAAGAAATGCTAAAGGATTAATTTTTGAAACCTCAGATTATTTTATGTAATTTGAGGTTTCACAATTGATAACAAGCACAAATCTTATTAATAGCAAAACCTATCCAATTATGGCTTTACAGAATTTATTGGAACGCTACCAACTGCTGTAAAAACCAGTAATTGAACACCACAAGCACATGATTAAAAACAGCAATATTAAATCTTGGTGAGACTTTAACTAATGAACTACAACCAAAACTTCCCACAACTCCAAACCATCGTCGGCCTAAAACAAGACTTGGCAGCCAAACAAGCCCGTTGGACGAGTGATGCGCAAAAACTCAGCATTGGTATCATGGGTCAAGTTAAGGCAGGTAAAAGCAGCTTTTTAAACGCATTGCTGTTTGACGGCAAACCAATTTTACCAACCGCAGCGACGCCTAAAACCGCGAACTTAACTAAGATCAGTTATGGCGAGCCGTTTAGTCTAACCATTGAATACTATAGCCAAACAGAATGGCAACAAATTCAAAATACAGCAAACATCAACAGTGAAGCGACTGATGTTAAAGTCGCTCAAGAATTAGTTGGCATGGTGCAAAACTTAGCGGCAATTGAAGTCAATCGCTGCCTAACCCAAGCCAAAGAAGTGATCACAGTTGCTGATTTGGACGGTCTGCAAGGTTTACTCAACCAATACACGGGCAACAATGGCACCCATACGGCACTGGTAAAAAGTACCGAAATCACTTTACCTATAGCCGAGCTTAAAGGTTATGAACTGGTGGATACTCCAGGGATGAACGATCCTGTGGTCAGCCGTACCCAGAAAACCCGTGGATACATGGCAAACTGTGATGTAGTGTTCTTCCTCTCTCGTGCCAGTGAGTTCTTAGATAGCTCAGATAGCCAACTATTAATCAACCAATTACCAAGCAAAGGCATTAAACGCTTAGTGGTGGTTGCAGGGCAGTTTGATTCAGCGATTTTAGATGATGGCTATGATCGTGATTCACTCGAAGCTACCTTGCACAACCTTTACAAGCGCTTAGGTCGTCATGCACAAAACAAAGCCCAAGAAATTGCGGATAAAAAAGGCGGTTTAAACGATCAACAAACACAAATGATGGTGAATAGTCTCTCCAACCCTGTGTTTACCAGTACCTTTGCCCACGGTTTCATTACTTGGGATAAAGCTGATTGGAACGAGTCAATGGTGCATGTCTATGATCAACTCACCGAGCTTGCCAAAGATGAGTGGGATGATGAATTTAGCAAACAAGATTGGCAGAGGATCGCTAATTTTGAAACGCTAGTACAAGCCTATGAGCAAGCCAAGCGTGATCGCCAAGCCTTACTTGGAGCGCAAAAAGCCAGCTATTTGCCAGATGCGTATCAACAAATGATTGCAGAATATCAAAGCCTTGAACAAAGCATTCAGCAACGTATTGAATTTATTCAAACCAAGGATGTGACGGATATCGAGCAAGTGCAAAAGCAAAGCAGCAATAAAGCAAAATCTATTGCCAGCACCTTAGCTTATACCCTCACCGAAGCGAAAAATGCGGCAAAGCAAAGCAGTGTTGAGTTAATTTCCCAGCTAAAACAAGACCAACATCAGTTTAGCCAATTAGCAACCCGCAAAGGTTCAAGGGAAGAAGAGTATAGCTATACCGTAAGTACTTCACGGTGGTATAACCCATTCTCATGGGGCAGTTCGCTTACAGCTTATAGCACCCGCACAGTGTCTTATGACTTCTTAAACCCTCATGATGTCATTGAGCAGGTGAACCAATTTGCCAGTGAAGCAAACGCACAAATCGTTCGTGAATTTGGCAAGTTGATTGCCCCAGCGCAATTAAAACTCAAGCTCAAACAAGCGTTAATTCACGAGCTAAATACCAGCAGTGAAAACTTTGATCCTATGCTGTTCCGCAGTATGTTAGAGAACTACATTTCCAAGCTAGATCTGCCTGTGTTTCACGTCGAGTTAGGCGATACCACAGCGTTAATTGCCAATAATTTTAGCGGTGAAGTGACCAGCTCTAGCCTAATGAATGAACTGCGCCAACAGCTCAATCAATCATTAAGCCAAGTGCTACAACGGATGCAACAGGCTTTTGAAACCCAGTTAAACCTTGTGCTTGGGCAATTAGAGCGAGCAAGACAGGGTTTAACTGAAGAGCTTACCGCTGACCTACAAGCAGAGCTTGAGCGCATGAAACAGCAAATTGCCAATAAAGAAGATGAGATTAAAGGTTATCAAGAATTGTTAGCTGAAACTGGGCAGGAGCGCCAGCAAATTATGCAGCAATTAGCACAGTTAAACTAATCATCTAAGTAATATGAAACATGAATGATTATTCACTTGGGTAAGCGTTCATTTTTATTTTAATAACATCGAGCATTTGGCTAACCACACTGATCTCGCAATTCTTGTTTGCAGTCGGTTTCTGACCCAGAACGAGACCGCTATCAGTATCGTAGGCGGTGACCAACTGTAATGCTGCTTTCTCGTCATTTCGGTATCAGCTACGCAATACCTTTTCGTCAAACGCGGTGATGGATTTGTTTTGGCTCGTTCGCTGCTCATTTATCCAAACATTGTCTGGCTCGCTACTTTATTCAGAGCCATAGGGTCACCTGGTGATACAGATGGTTCACCCTTATCGTGCTGAACAACGCTTCATACGACTTCACGTTGCACGGGCAGAAATGAGATAGTTTCTGATAAATGTGGTTCCAATGACAAGCTGTTGGAATATGTGCAAATATGCTCAGTGAAAACAAATCACGGAGCAGTCCTTGAAGCTGAGCTGACTCTAGATCTGATATTTATAGTTAACAGATACAACAATCGGATTAGTATTAGACAAGTTTATTCATCCTCGTCTATTAAAGGAGCACCAAAATCAATTTCTACACTTTCAACTAATCTGTCAGCACTTCTACACATACTTGCTGTGAGCGGTTGTAGTTTGTCGGGGTGTTGTTGCATATCATTTGCAAGAAAAGATAAAAAACTTTCCAAAATAGGATCTTCTTGCGTTGATGTACGAGAAATTAACACGTTAACATTTCCTTTAATTGTGGTAAAGCCTAGGAATATTAGATGCTTACATCACTTGCAATGTAATAAAGTTATGAGCAAAGGCAAACGGTATACCGAGGCATTTAAAATCCAAGTAGTGAAGCCGTTCGCTGATTTACTAACTACTTTTCCGTCATACAAAAAAATTGGTTAACAACTTAACGGGAAATAACGCTCTGATAAGGCCTAACAAGCATTAGGGAAAAATTATCTAGGATCAAACGTTCATTATCAATAGCTTTAGTTGGGAGTATAAGATTTATCTATCCCAAAATCCTCTCCAGGAAGATCTAGGTTTTTATCAAGCATCACAGCTTTTCTATGCTCTTTTAAAGCAGCAACAGTAAATTTAAAGCAGGCTTCACATAAATCTAAATGATAAGAAGCGCCATCTTCTTTGGAACCATATCCCCAAGTTGCTTTAAGCTCACCAACCTCTTCGTATTTATGGCCAATTAAATCAATCATGACGCTGTTCCCACACACGTCACAAACACGATCGACTACTGTATTAACTAGCTGCATTTGATAGTGTTTCATTAAATACTCTTACGGATAAGAATTGTTAAACAGCCAGCATTGTACATTACTAAAATGTGTTCAACTAGTTGATAAAAAATAATTGTCCTCAAGGTCAGTTAATTCGCCGTGCTGTATGGAAAGAAGCCCGTTTAGCTGTGTGCGTTGGTATTGCTAACCATTACGACTAGTTATATCGACATGATCTTCAATCCACTCTGTAATGACTAAGTGGTGTTCGAATGCATATGTTTTGATTGCTTCACGCTGTGATTCAGCGTCAGTATTTAGTGAGTCTGAAACTTGAATATATCCAATCATTGAACTCTGCCTCCACTTCGTTAATCGACTACTTGCTATTCAAGTAATTTAAAACTACTTGGTGGTGATCTTTAGTTTTGAACTTGTTGAATATATGCTCAATATTACCTTCTTCATCAATAAGGAAGCTTGTGCGAACTACGCCCATACTCTCTCTACCCATGAACTTCTTCAATTGCCATACTTGGTATTTTTTACATACAGCTTCATCTTCATCAGCGAGTAGGGTGAAGTTCAAGTCTTGTTTATTTACGAAGTTTGTAAGCTTCTTCGGTGTATCGGGACTCACACCCAAAACTACAACATTAAGTGCAGACAGTTCTACTTTAGAATCTCTTAATCCTTGTGCTTGGATTGTACATCCAGGCGTGCTTGCTCGAGGGTAAAAATAAAGAAGTGCTTTTTTACCTTTAAATTCTGATAGGGTTACTGGGTTACTGTCCTGATCTAACAGTGTAAAATCAGGTGCGATCTGTCCAGCTTCAATTGTCATTTCCATATCCTTTAAATGTTGATAGCAGCGTAAATTATACAATGTCTATTTTGGTGCATTATATACACGCTAGAGTTTACAATGTTATGGGTGATAAGTGGTCCTGTCTAGTGACTACTCTAAACAGGACGATTTTATCTGAATTTTCCTTCAATAAGGTTATCTGGTCTTGCTTTCACTACCTTATCCATTGCCTTCTCTCTTTCGATTTCTGGTATCATATGCATTAACTCTTGAACCATTTTAATGTGGATTGCTGCTTGTCTTGCTAGTGCTTTCTCATGACTTCTGGAAAGGTCTAAGTATTCTTTTTTCTTATTATTTGCTTGAGTCTTTTCGCTTTTAAGTTTTTTAACTTCAGCTTGTAAAACCTCAACTGGTGATTTACCAGAGCCATCCTGTGTTACACGAACTTCAAGTGACTTATTTTTCACCATTATTTGAACATCTTCATGCCTTCTTAGTGAACCCACAGAAAGCCCAGCTTCTTTTTCAACAGTACTATTGTTGATTTTCAGTTTACCTTCTCGTACTTTTTTTCTTAACTCACGATTCTCTGGCTCACCCTCTATTAATCGCTCTAGGGCTTTTACTAGTTTGTTTTTTGTTGATTGTGTCATTATGAAGTCACTCCGAATGGAAGAAGTAGGGCCTCTACTTCTTTTGGTATCACTACGGGCTCATAGCTGATACCTAAATCATTCATAATACGCTCTGCTGCAGTTATTTTTATGTACGCCTCTGACGCTGTTTGAGGTGTTAATTCATCATGCTCAATATCCCAAAGCATATTGATTTCAGCCTCTTTACGTTTTGCTTCGGCGAAGACCGCATCGACAATATAGTCGTTCTTACAGTCAACACATTCTAAAAGATTAACTTGTGTGCGCAGACTACAACCTGTTGAGGTGCAGTAAACCCCAGGCGCTACGGCATGGATGTGGCGCTTTTGATCTCGAATCTGCTTTTTCCAGTAATTTAGCGTAAGCATGTCGTTATCGACTTTATCCTTAAAAAGATTGTGCTTAGCCTTCATCATATTTCTGGCGAACTCTTTACCTTTGCCGCCAGCGACACGCTCTTTATTTGACAGTTTTTTGTAGATGTTTAGATAGACTTGTGCTTTTTGGTCAATTCTTTCTAGTTCAACAGCGCGGACTAAATTTTGTTTTTGCTTTCTGAATTTTTGGAATTTACTTGCGTTCTTAGCGTAGTGTCTTGTCATCGCCATAGATATATGGCTGAACTGCTGTTTTAGTTGTGGAAAAGCACAAAGCTCATAACCAATAAGGTAGTAAGCAAACGAGCGTCGAAGTTGATGCCCTGAAAATTCATAATCATCACCAACATTAAACGAAATATTGGGGTCAGAAATTTTTAAATCAATCAAATCTTTATTAGTAAGCGCAATTTTGTCACCCATTGCCTTTTTAAACCAAGAACAACAGTGTCTAGCTATTTGGCCTTTAGAAATAGGGTCGACACCATCTTTTGATTTATAGAAAAATGCTGACGGGTCAGAAGCGTATATTCTTAATGGACTATGTAAATTTTGTAGTATTTCGTAAGCCATCGCACCGATCTCTGTTGTGACAAACTCATCTTGTAATGACTGGGACCCTCTTGCTGTCTTTGAGAGATCTGCGTGAATCACATTGATAATTTGTTTTGATATTGTTTCTGTTGTTAATCCATTTACAGTATGAAGATGAAAGATTTCATCAGAACGCATTCCTGAGCGAGACATTAATGCCCAAATACAACAACCGTTAAACTGTTTAATGAGTCCTCGAGCCTCCACAATATTTGTGATTTTCCAGTTTCCTATTTTTAATGTTCTATCAGGGTAGAATTCATCTATATGCTCAGAGCGAATGTCGGGTTTGTGCTGGTAAACTAACTCAAGAATGCTTGCTTCTGTAGGGGATTTGAGAGTTAAAAAGTCTGCTCGGAAGGCATTATTTCTTTTTTTAGTTGATGATGTTGTATACTTTAAACGTATAAATGGCGCACCATTACTTTTCTTTAACTCACCATTGCTAAGATATTTGGCGTATCCTTGATAGAGCTTATCATAGTAGGTTGCTACGTAATCTGACAATTTACCCAATTCGTCACGAATCGTGTAAAGTTCTCTTATTTGAGATTCTGATTTTTGAAGCCCTAAATAATACAAACGCTGAGGGATAACTGAGTATTGTATTCTTTGTTTAACTTCTAAGCAAAAGTCTAACGATGATATTCTTTTCGAAAGTCTAACCTCAAAAGGTAGACCTTTTTTCTCAACATAAAGCTTATTCAATGTGTTGTAGATATTAGATCTTTCAAAGTCGATTGTGAGTAAATCGCTCTGTACCCAACTATCTAAACTGTTTAAACTAATGAAATCAAAACTGTTTTTATTTGCACTTAAAATTGGCTCAATAAATTTTTTTAAATCAGTGATAGTATTGTAAATAGAAATAAATGAATAGTCTTTAGGGGATAGCCATATCATTTTCAAAGCAAGTGCTTTTAATTGATTTCGTAGATTGCGCTCAATTACTTTTCCATTCAGAGTGAAATCTAGTGTCTTTGTGCTTATAAGTGTGGGTTGAAAAAAAGAGTGAAGTTTTTTCCAATCATTATTATTACCAATTATACCTAGCGATTCACCTGTAACAGTAAAACCAATATCTAACTTTTCAAATTTATCCCAATCACCGCATTCAATCGCTGGCTTTAAAACATCATTAAGATAGTTTTTGTATGCACCAACCATATTCTGAGCTTTTATGATTGTTTCAAGTTTGTCAATTTCATATTCGGGTATTTTTATCATGAAAAATTCCAATTATCTGTATAAAGCCAAGATAGCGTGGTCCATTGTTACTCGAGGATGTCGACCGTTTTTATTAAATAACACCATAGCTCCCTCATACACATCTTCACTTGCACCATCAAGAATTAATTCAAAAGCGGAAATCTTTTCATGGACTTCCCCTTTTGCGTCTGGGTAGTAGTCTAATGCGTTTTTCAGTACATCAATGAAAGAGAGAAGTTTATAGATCGATTGAACCTCATCAACTGCCTTGGCTGCCTGGCACTTGTAGCACATATCGTATTCAATACAAGGCAGTTTCAAACCCATAGCATTGTTGGTTTCACTCTGAGTATTTTTGCCTTCTGTGTTTTGTTGTCCGTTACAATAAATACCATTTGGATTTGTACTAACTTTTTCTTTCTCTTGTTTCTTTTTCCATTCGTCATGTGCAAGCATTGTAATACCGAGTTTCGCCAAAACTTCTTTTTTAGCATCTTCAAAAGTAATATCTTCACTCAATTGCTCCATGACTTGAATGGCTTGCGAAATGATGATTTTATTAAGGCTAGGGTCACCATTGGCATAGTGTTTATCAATGGTGCTAAGCAGATTTTGAAGAATACTTTGCACACTGCCTTTGCCATTATCTGTATAGACTTGATTACTGGTCATCTCTCTCCAGCGGCTGGAAACAAGTGAAATGAAATACTCATTTGGTTCAATTGACCATGTATTCATTTGAGCAGATGTGATCAGACTAATTCCATCCCAGTCACGAGGACCAGCATTTTTACCACCTCGTTTCAGAAGTAAGCGCTCATGACTTTTTGTACATTGCATATCTGCTAACTCTGTGGCGAATAACTCTATATCTTGAATTATGGTTTTAGCGGCAGCTGGAATAGTGAAGAAATGGCTATCACCGTTTCTGTACTCGAATGAAACATTGATATTGCCTTCGGAGTCTTTGTCAGAATAGGATAGAGGAAGAAGGATTCCTTTTAATGGCAGATCTGTATAACACGATAAGATGCAATAGGCGCTATTGGTTGCCCCTATTAGAGTTCTCGATTTGGTTTGTTTGCGATGCTCTTTGCTTACAATGACTCTGCCAAGTTCATTGGTTTTTTTGCTAATCTTTATAGCTTGTTCGTTTCTATAGCTATAAAACAGTTCTATGAACCATGGTAGAGTGGAGGCTCGATTGGGTGATAGTAGGTTTAATTGCACTGATAAATGTTTATTTAGTTCTTTTAGATTGAAGTATTTACTTGGCTCACCTTTATTATTGAGATTATAGATTAACTCCGAGCCCTCATCGCTATTTCCGTACAACTTTGAAAGTGTCTCAAGAGTTTTAATAAATTCTACACCATTGTGCTTATTAATATCGAAACTCTCATTGGTTAATAAGGCGTCTACCTCTCGATTTGCCCGTACTTTAAAGCTAGTTACTTTTACCACCTGTAGACTTTTATCACGTTCATTAGTATGAATAATAATTGGATGAGCGAGGCCTTGTATATCGCTATCGTTCAGCGAAGTGAAAAAACACATAAGATGATAAGCGGCCCCCATCACTAGGTTAAATGCGGCAGAAGGCTTTACTGAAGTTTGTTTTTTATTATGACCATGTGATTGAGTCTCTAGAGAGGTTTTAATTGAAATAACTTCAAGGTGCCCATCCATATCAATCGAAAGCAACAATTCATCAGGCAATCTTAAATTTTGTTTTTTTACTGCAATAAGTTGTGGTGCTATTGTGAAAAATAAATTGCTTAGCCGAGAAACGAGGAGCTTTTCTTCTTGCTCAGAATAGCCTCTGAAAGGGGATTGGTTACCAGTAAATCCTCTGTGTAGGCTTGCCCATGAGCTTGCGCTTAACCCACACCAGTCAAGTATATTACGAAGTCCTGAAACAATACCTGAAGCGGATGTTTCCTTGATTCCAAGCTCATCCCCATTACACCTTTCCCATAACTTTTTAGAAGGGTGATACATTTTTATTCTATGTCTTAACTCTCCATCATTCCCTGCGAATTTTAAATACCCTTCTTCTGAAAAAGGATCTACCTTTGCATAATCACAAAATACAATGTAACCACGTAAAATTTCATAAAATCTAGTTACTGTATTAACAGATTTTCCTTGCTGAACGTTGAGTTTAGCATTTTTACAAAATCTCATTAAATAAGGTACACGCTTCTCAATTCTATCGTATTTGACATTGGCACTAAGGTGCAACAAATGTGAAATATCAAAGTCAGTTACTATTCTGCTTCTAGAGTCCCTGTAAGGAATATGAAAGGCTATTGGTATGACATTTTTGCTATTTCTAATGTGCTTTATTACTTTTGAGTTTTTAGCAAGTGGGCTTTTTGCCATGCTACCACCCCCCACTAATTTTATTATTTTTGCTTTTAGCGACTTTTAACTGTTCATCATACTTATTCATGAACTGAACGTACTTCTCTGTCGTTGAAGTACTAACATGCCCCATAAGCTCTGCTAACTCGTCCATCAAAAATTCATACCCAACATTTCGTATTTGAGACTGACTCCAAAGCCAATGAGTGGCAAAGGTGGAACGTAAATCGTGTATTCGGTAGTACCATGTGGATTCTATGGTTCGGATGAACCTTCTCAACACCCCGAAATGAACTTCCAAGGTGTTTTCTGTATAAGGGATACCTTTATTCGATAAAAAAAGGTAATCAGTGCAATCCAATTCACATTTAGAATCGATCAACTCCTTGCGTTTGATTAGGTTTTTTTGTCTTTGCTTACTCTCTTTGTATTGTTCTAATTCTTCGTAAAGTGCTAAAGGGATCTCAACAGTACGAGGCTTACTACCTTTGGTGTGTGTAATGAAAATGGGTACAACTTCTAGTTCACCAAAATCGTTGTTACCGATATTGTGTGCGGGAAGGTGAGTGGCTTCATCGATTCTAAGTCCAGCTTTCTCACACAATCTCAGCATTAGTGAAATAGGTTTTGGCAATGAATCTATATGCTTATAGAACAAATCTTCATGATCTAAAGTCATAGGCTTCAATTTTTTATAATTGGGTGTGTTAGCATTTTTTGGAAACATCTTCATGATGTTGGACATATCATAAAACCGTTTTTCACTGAGTTTTGTGTGAGCAAGGATATCGTGTTGATTAATGCCATCATAAATCTGAACAGAAGTGAAGTGTGTTAATACATGTTCATCATCATTTTTGAGATAACCATGTCTGTGCATCCATTTATAGAATCCAATAACCGCACCCATATAGCTTCTTGCAGTGGCAAGTGAGTATACTTCATCACCTGTTGAATTTTGTTTAGCACGGCAATTTGCTAAAAGGTGTTCAGCAAAGCGCCATGGCGCTCCTTCTTCTTCATATTTAGTTAGAGATTTATAAGTTAAATACTCAGGAGGAATCTCGTTACCATCGTCATCCAATTGTGGATAATGGGTAGAATCTAAGTAACGAGTATAAGCGAGTAACCCTTTTGCAATTGAGTCTGTGTCCTTAACTGCTCCTTCGCCACGTATCTTAGATACAAGGTACAGAGATTGTGGGTAAACAATACTCCCATTAGGTGCAATGATAATATCTGTTTTCTTGGAGCGTGATGGGAGGTTGGAAGGGGAAAGGTTAGCTAAGAAAATGACTTCTCCAGAGTCAGCATTAATGCTCTCTGAAATTTTAAGTTTCGCTAATGTATCTACTACTATTGATAGCAATCGGTAGTCATCATAAATATCAGGTTGATTTTCATCATGCGTTCTTGTCACAAAATATCCTCACATATGTTCACCACATATCAAAGATAGCTTGTCATAAAAAATAATCAAGGTTTTTTGTCATGCAATTTTATCAAGGGTAAATTTTTTCTGTCCCCATACGCCAAAACCATCAGCAACCGCATGG
>TARA_R110002033_G_scaffold36058_4_pt1 | contig 18831 bp, 16 predicted proteins | sample TARA_R110002033 | Tara Oceans TARA_R110002033 (sample SAMEA4397051) | marine metagenome | biome: Polar Biome; feature: [SRF] surface water layer (ENVO:00010504); material: water (ENVO:00002006), including particulate matter (ENVO:01000060) such as... | depth 5 m
TAAAAATGCCGCAGATCGCGACATGAATTTGGATACCATGGCTTACGCAATAGACAAGCGTTTACCAAAAGTATTTCCAAAACGTATAAGACGAGTAGACTTAGGACCTTTACATAATGTTTTTGCAAAGGACGAGAATAAAGTAACACATACCATATTACAAAGTATCGCAAACAAAGAGATTCCTTTAGAGTCTTATGCAATTTCTTTTAAAATAGATGAATTGAAATCTGGTAGTGAATTTAAAGAAGGTAGCTTTTTTAGTAAACAAACGTTTCAACGTTGGGATGCTATTTTTAGACAACGTTACGTTTTTGCACCACATAGAATTATTCAATTACTATATAATAAAACACCAGAGATTATGAATAAATTGGCTTTGGCGCCAATTCAAATCTCTGAATTAAAAATGGATAAATAATGGTTTAGTAGACTGTATACTAAAGACTAAATTAACGCAACAATAAGTCCGATAGCGTAAAAACTGAAGACTGCATACTGAAGACAAAAAATAAATGGAACACAACTCAACTTTCCCTATAAAACAAAATGAACTAGATATGCTTCGAGATGAAGCAACTACATATTTAAAATCTATTCAATGGGAGCAAAGTCAACGCGCAAAAAACAAAGATAACGACGCAAAAGATGAATCTATCTTATTGTATTTATCTCGAGCAAATAACGGAAGCAACGTTAATGTAACTTCAGTTTCAAAAACTATTTTGGCTTTAAAGAAACGTTTGTTGCCAGAATCTGTAGCACTTCCTATTTATTTAAATCAGACGTTGTTTGCTGTTCAAGAAGGATTAACACTTGGTATTTGGATTAAAGATAGCTTTTACGATGCGTCAGGTTTGTCTACGTTAAGCGAAAATAAATCGGCATTAGATAGTTCTGGTAGGCGTGAGTACGAAAGTAAAATGCACACATCAACGGCATTTATGTTGTTTTCTGCAGCTTATAAAATTCTTCATGATTTAAAACCACATGCTTCTGATGATTTATCTGTGATGAAGCAGAAGTTTGCAGGTATTCCGGAAGTGTCTTTACTGACACCTTTAAAGGGAATTTCTTGTCAATTATTTTATTATGATAAGTATTTAGGTCATCCTGATATTATAAAATCCGATAAAGATGTTATCGATTTTACGGTAGTTTATTTTGAAGCTTTAATAGATGAAATTCAACTTAGAAAAAGTAGTTTAGAATACACAGAAACTATTGTTGATAGAACTTACAAACTCGAAAATTCAGAGTTTGCCATTTCTGGTTGGGATAATGCTTTCTCTGGTACAGCAAAAAGTATTGAATTTAACAAAATTCAGTTTGAACAAATTGTAGGAAACAGAGATGCCAAGCATTTTGCACGTCGTTTAACGGAACGTTTACTAAGTTATGATATAGAAGCTAAGAAAAACCCATTCCAAGAACTAGGAGGATTTATGCCTGTTTTTATGGGTTACGGAATTCCTGGAACAGGTAAAAGTATGTTGATTGCAGCTATTGCAACACGGTTAAAAGAACATTCAGATAATTTAGATATTCCGTTTTTATTCCACCCAATGCCAGATACGTTGATTAGTACATTTCAAGGTGGTTCTGCAGAAAAAATGGTAGAGTGGATGAAGCCTTTGCAAGATCCAACAAAATTAATTTTTGCACCAATTGATGATGCAGAAAATAATTTACAAGAACGAACAGCTCAAGGTGTTTCTGCAGGTGTAAAAGAAGTGATTGGTGTATTTTTAAGATATACAGAAGGTGCTTATGCTGTAAATTACGGTAACAGTTCTATTGGCTTATTTACCAATTTACCAGAAATGTTGGATAAGGCTGTAATTTCTAGAGTACAAGGAAGATTTAAAATTGATGGAGCGCGCACTGAGCACGATTTTGTTGATCAAGATTACATTTGGTGGAAGAAGTTACAAGACACAATGCCTGATTTTGTGAACATGAATGATCCTGAGGTATATAAATATTTATCGGATCAAGGATTGGCCAACAGTATGGGAGAAATTCTTAATGCTATAGAAAAACCTTCTGAAGCAAGAGTTCATGATACGTTTGATAAAGTTGAAAAACTGCATCAGAATACTGACCACATGTTTTATGCAGCTTTATATAAAGAGATTCAGAAAATATTTCCGTTTTTCTCTTCAAGAGATGTTAGAAACATTCAATCTGCAATTTCATTACGACTTACGGATTTTGATTTAGAACAAGACTGGTTTGAAAACCCTGAAACCTATTTTAAAAAGGATTACGAAACTAAATTCAACATGCTTCAAGAATTAATGAAGTCTAATATGAAAGGTTTAAATTTTTCAGATATTAGAAGACAAGAAGTAATTAGATATTTAGATAACGTAGCAACCATTGCAGATACAGATTTTAAACGTAAAGTAGATGCTAGAGTAAATCAAATGAATATTGATACTAAGGCTCGCGAGCAGTTTGGGAATAAAAATTAATAATGGAAGACGACGTAAATAATGAAGTAAAGTTAGATAATTCGTCTAACAAACCTGTTAATAGTTGGTTACAGAGACTAAAGGATGAAAGCTGGGAAGCTGAGTTATTGGTGTCTGCAATAGCTATTTTTGGTACATTTCAATTATTTGATGTTGTAGAATGGGCAACAAATAAGTTTATTAATGTATTAAACCCTAGTCAATATTTAGTGGGTTATGCAATTGTTTTTCTTGGGCTATTTGCCATTAGCATTTTGGCATCCATGTTTGTAATTCATTTTATTCTTCGTGCGTATTGGATTGGGTTGGTGGGTTTAAATTCTGTTTTTCCAGATTATAGTATAGAAGACAGTGCTTATTCAAAAATATATACTGAGAAAATTCTGTCTATTCTTCCAAAATTAGAAGATTCCATAAAAAAGGTAGATGCATTATGTAGTGTTATTTTTTCTGCAGCATTTACGTTTTTATCAATGTATTTATATATGGCACTTTTTGCTTATGTGTATTTAATGATTTTTAATTTGTTGTCTAGTTATGTACCAACTTTAATTCTTTTAATTCCATTAGGTTTATTTATCGTAGCGATGTTATCTCAAATGGTAATTGGTATAGTTGCTAATTTGAAAAAAAATAAGGAAAAAGAAAACCTTCAGCTTTTATATTTCAAAGCTGTTAAATATGGTTCACTTATAATGATAGGACCTTTGTATAGGTCTATTCTTCAGATTACAATGATATTTGGTTCAAATTTTAAAAAGAATAAATCTCTAGCTTTTTTAATGATGTCTTTTTTAATTGTTGGGATGCCTTTGGCTGTTATTCAAATGAATAAAACTAACATTCCTTACTTAATTAAAAACGGACTTTCTGTTGAGTCAGATGCATTAAAAGTTAATCCTAATTATTACCAGTCTGAAAATTCTAATAGCACGTTTCTCTTAGCACCACAAATAGAATCAGATATAATAAAGTCTGAAGTAGTTAAAATATTTATACCCATTTTTGATAATGAAAAGAAAATGAGTGAGGAAACGTGTGATGCTTATATAGAAGATACCAACAAATCTAGGGTTGAACAGCGAAAGGAGCGTAGGTTGAATGCTCTAAACTGTTATCAGAAATACAATACGGTTTATTTAGATGATGGAAAAAAAGAGATTGACTTTTTAAAATATACGCACCCAATAACTAAACAATTTGGTATTATTGGCTATATGCCATTAAGCAATCAAAAGTTAGGAATGCATACTATAACTGTTAAGAAAGAATTTAGCCAAGATAATATAAGCACTTGGTCAATTCCATTTTATTATACACAAAACAATTAGATCTATCTAAAGGATAAATCATTATGAATAGTAATCTAAAAAGCATAAAAAAAACGACCCTCTCAAAAGAATGGGCAACATTAGATAGAATTGATTATGAATATCAATTTAAGAATGGTGATTGGAAATCTGTCTCTAGAGAATGTTATAATAGAGGTAATGGTGCAGCAATATTGTTGTACAATGCAAAAAAAGGCACTGTAATATTAACAAAACAATTCAGAATGCCAATTTATGAGAATACTAAAAGTGAAGCAATGTCCATTGAGGCTTGTGCTGGTGCTATTGATAATAATGATAACCCTTTAGAAACTATTATAAGAGAAACAGAAGAAGAAGTTGGTTACAAAATAAGTAATGCCAAACAAGTACTTACAGCATACACATCACCAGGAGCTTTAACTGAAAAAATGTATTTATTTGTTGCGGAATATAGTGATGCAATGCAAGTTAATGATGGAGGAGGATTAGAAAGTGAAAATGAAGAAATTGAAGTTTTAGAGCTTACGTTTTCTAAAGCTATAGAAATGATAAAAACAGAAGAGATTATTGATGCTAAAACGATTATGTTGTTGCAATATGCTCAAATCAATAATTTGATTGAATTATAATGAATAAACTAAAACAAGCCAACTTATACAGAAGCGAACTTATTTCTATCAGTGGAAAACTAGTTGAGCGTTACAACAAATGCTTAAAAACGCTTGGTTTTACAGAAACAAAACTAACATCATTTTATATTGATGGCATTGGTTGGAGCCCTGAGGTTGCGGAAGAAATGGAAAATATGCATTACCTAAATCATGGTGATGCTAATCCAAATGGTATAATCATATCACCTTTACAAAAGGGAAAACCTGTGTATTTGCCTTTTCATTCTTTTGATAAAGAAATGATGCAACATGTCTTTAGAACGCATGGTCAAAAAATTAATGATATCACAAGAGATTCTGCCATTTGCATAGATTTTGACCAGAATATTGATGTGTTTTATGAGCCATTAGACGTTTTAAAATATGATAGTATCAATATTAAATTCAGGCTTATTGATAATCTAGAACAGGTTCAGAAAGATCAATTAAAATTAGTTGATAAGTTTAAAACTGATAATAACTTTATAGACGAAGCAATACATCAGCAATTACTAGATTCGGCTAAAACTTATGGCGACTTACGAGAAAGAGATTTAAGCTTACATCCTTTACATTTTTCAACAGACTCGTTTTACACTAGGGCTTTTGGTGGTGTTTACTTGCTAAGAGATTTTATAAAACCTATTATTGTTTTTGAAGATTTGGAAGCTTATAAAGAAGCGATTAAAGATACCATACACGATGTTTTAATTTACCACATCGCACAACCAGAGCTAGTTGAGAAACTAAAGGATCACATTATTATTGAGTGCGATTTAGAATATATTGTAAAAACACCAAATTACGAACGTATTAAGAAATATGTACTTGCTCAATTTTTAAAAGATACAGCGCATCCTATTAAAGACATATTAAATGATAGTGTGTTGTTTAAAAGTTATTTGAATAAAATTGATATCAAGGAAAGAAAGCAAGTAATGAGTGTTGAGTTATATCTCGAAAAACTTGAGCGTAGCAATGCATATAAGATTGAAGATATAGTTGATCAATCGTTCTATTTTGCTTTGCATCAGCCACATTCGTCCTTGTCTTCTAATCATCGTGATTTAATTCATAAATTACTTATTAATATTGCTCCAAAGGATGTTTTATTCTTGTATTGGTATGATAAAGAGCAGTTTTATAAAAATTATGAAACTTGGGATGATTCATTTAAAGATTGGGTAATTGAAAGAATCCGTAACAATATATAATAATTTTAGACTAACTTTATAAGAACCTTAAACCAAAACTGATGTCACTAGAAATAATAGCATTTATAGCCTCAATTCTATTCGGAATTGTATTGTACTGGCGAGAATCTAAAAGCAATAAAGTATATCGCTTTTTCAACAAAATACTCTATTCTAAGGAATTACAAATGCCGCCAAATAGTAAAAAAGGATTTTTATACCAGCAATCTTTTTTAATGCGATTGGTATATGTAGCTGTACTTTTTCTAGCAGGTATCCTTATTGCAAGATTTTTAATTCCGATTGATTTAATGACAATTTCTTTATTTGCATCAAGCATGTTTGGGACATTATTAGGTACATATTTAGCTAACTTTGTGTTTAAATCTTCTGAAGTAATAGATGAAAAAGGTGATTCATTAATGGATGCTGTAAAAGAAACAGTAGAAAAAGGTAAAGATTTCATTCAAGAGTTAGAATCAAAAGATAAAAAGGGTGATGCTGAGACTTCGCGCGGAGTCGAGGAGTCTCAATCGGAAGCAAAACCCGAAGTTAACAAAACAAGTGCACGTGACCGATTGAAAGATAAGGGTCTTATGTAATATAAAATGTGGTCTTAAATTAGTTTTAAGACGATATTAATTAAAGAAATAAGTTTAAGGTTCTGTTTTAAATTCAGAATTACAAAAAATACGAAATGATTAAAAAATACTGGAATAAAGGAGGAAAACAGAAAGCAATCACAATTTTTGTGGTTTTACTATTGTTAGTGTTATTGTTCTTTTTTAGAGACGATTATCAACCTGTTTTGTTATTTATACGTAAATACATTTTCATAATTATTATCAGTTTATTGGTTTTAATTTTGGGATTAAGAAAATTCAGAAAATCTGAAAGCGTAGGTGGTCGCTTAGGCATGTTAGCCTTGCTAATTATCTTTTTCGGAATATTATATGGTGTAGGTTGGCATTTAAAAATGTATGACTACATGAAAACTTATAATGTTTTCAACAGTTTAAACAAAGTTGAAATTAACGAATTGCCACTAACACAAAACGAACGTATTCAACCACTTAGAAATGTCTTTTCTATGGCCAATGAAAGTGTTGGTGAAACAAAAGATGTATCCTTACCTCATTTAGTAAGAATAGGTACTGAGAATAAATGGACAATGGCAATACAGCCAAGTGAAAAGTACGTCATGCAGCAAATGAGCGATAATACTGAAGAGGTATTTGCCGTGAGTAGTACAACACCGTTTCCTAGATTTTCTAATGAAAACCGTATTCCTGTTACATTTTCAATTGGAGAATCTTTAAAATTTAGTCGAAACACATACAATGCTGTTGTGCAACGTTTTAATCCTTGGATGCTTTTAAATTACGAACCAAGTGATACGTTTTACATGAAAAATGATGATGGCAAATGGGTAGAAGTTGTGAGTTTAATAAAATGGAAAGGCTTCTTTTTTCCTTATCCTTCTTTTGGAGGTGTTATGATTATTGATAGTGGTGAACACGATATGAATGATTATTTAGAACGTATCACTATTGGTAAAGGCACTTTTGTGAGTCCTGATGAAATTAAAAATTATCCGTTTTTAATGAAGCAAAACACGTTATCAGAAAAAGTATCCCAACTTGAAGCAGAATCTTTAAAATTTTTAGGTGGATTTAGCGATCCTTTACCTTGGAATATGGAAACAGCGGTTAAGATTCCGATGATGCCAAAAGACCAAAATCAACAACCTTATGTTACCGATTTTGATTTTGTAGGTTCAAATTCTGATGCATACAGTGGATTGTATCATTGGTTTGGATTAGAACCAGTAGGTAATGAGCGTACAAGTTTAAGTTATAGCGTATTTATTCCTGCTGACGGTACAGACAAATTATATTATTATGACCATGCTACTAAAAAACAAGGTTACGCAGGTGTTTCTGCTATGCCATTAAAGGTGAAAGAATCGCGTAAAGAATACGATTGGAGTGCAAGCACACCTGTTGAGTTTAGACCTTATATAAAAGAAATTGCGGGCAGAAAACGTATGTTTTTCTTAGGTACAATATCTTCTATTAGTTCTACTGACGCACAACAGTTTGATGGTTCTGCAACGCCAGATTTGGTTTTAATAGATAGTGAATATAGAGATGTAATTTGGATAGATGTTAAACATCCTAGTACCTGGGATGAGGAAGTATATAATCAACTTAATGAAGCTTGGAGAGCGAGTGAAGGTATTGGTTATTACTATAAAGAAGTGCCAAAAGATGAAGACATAATGGAGCAACAAATGGATTCTTTAATGAGTATTCCTAAAATTGATGATAATACGGATACAATTGATAAGTTACAACGTCAGATAGATTCTTTGAAGGCTGCTAAAGGTTTATAATTTACGATTCATTTTAAAAATATAAAGACCTGTCAGGATTTTAAAATCCTGACAGGTCTTTGATGTTAAGAGTATTTCAAAACCATGAATTATGGTTAACGAATCTATTTGATTTATCATTCTTAACATGCTTCGAAATCAACAAAACATGTAACAAATTCTCAGAATTATAGACTTATATTATAAAGAAGATATTATGGGTTTCATGGGTTTTGGCATGCAAAAATGGATTTATACGATGCGCCCACGTAAGCCATTTTCTATGCAGAGGAAAGGCTCATTCACTGCAGTGCCATCAAAAAGTAGAAAATTTAAACTACAACCATCAGAAAATAAAGGAAGTTGTAATTTAGCAATAGTTTTATTAATCATTTTCTCTTTATTGATAGGTTTAATGATTCCAAAATGGTCGGCTTATGAAAATAAGAGAATTAATGCAGAAATAGAATTTAGAGAATCTAGAAATAATACAGCATTTAATTTTTTAATTAAGTCGGGAAAAAATAGATTGAGTTCTGGAAAAATACACGGAGCATATTCTGAGTTTACCTTAGCTTTAAATTTAAAACCAAATAACAGGGAATTGAATAGTTTGTTATTAGAAACTTTAGAAATTCTTTGTTTTGATTATAACACGCATTGCGATGAATTAGAGGAGTTAGATTTTAATTAGTTAAAAATATAATAATCATAAAAGTATAAATTTGAGTTTCTACGAAAGAAAACGTTTAAAAGAAGAAAAGCTAAACATTGATTTTGAATCCGTGCATTGCCAAGACATCGGATTGTACGTTATTGGTAAATACCCAAGATTGCAGTTTGGTGGTTTAAATTTTTCAGATAGCTTAGATTGGAGTCATAATGCTAAAGCAACTATTAGATTAACCATTTTAAACTTAATTAATAATGGTGTTATTGAAGTTGTTAAAGTTTTAGATTCTAAAACTTATTTTTTTAAATTATTTAAAGGTTATTATACCAACTATTACTTTAAAATTACAGATTTACAAATAGATGAAGATTGGTTTTCAGTTTTAGTTTATAAATCAATAAATGAAGTAAATCAATCTGGTAGTCCTGATTTGACATTGTATATGGATAAAATAATTGAAAAATTGTTATATAAATATAACAGCTATAGTCATCCACCCAGTGCTTTTATAAAACAAATTCTAAGGACATATGCTAAGAAGTTTAAATGGATTGAATTGGTTAAAACTAAAAAGTTACTGGGATTAATTGATGATTTTAATCTAAAAGTTGAAGACATCTATATTCCACGAATAAGCATGCAACATAAATCTCTTACAGATATTGAGAACAATTTGTTACGCCAAAACAAGGATTACAAAGTTTTTTATAGAGCATTAAATAACAAAATAGATTATAGCTTTAGAAAAAGAAATAATGATGATTAATTAAAGTTCTAACAACATCTTTATATCAGAACGCAAATAAGGTGAATCTTTTTCTAGTTGTAATTCTACAAATCCATATTTTCGATATAAATAAATAGCATTTTCTAATTTTCTGTTAGAATAGAGTAGTAGTGTATTAAGATTTTGAGATTTACCAAAATCAATGCAATGTTGTAATAATTGTTGTCCTATTTTCTGCCCACGTTCCTCTGGTAAAACAGCCATTTTGGTTAATTCTAAAACACCATATTTTTCGGTAGGCATCAATGCTACAGTTCCAACGACATTATCTTCTTTAACAGCGAAGAATATAAAACCACCTTTATTAATAATGTATTTATCTGGTTGACTTAAAACGTCTTCGTCATAAGGTTCTACGTAAAAATACGTTTTTAACCACTCAATATTTAAATCATAGAAATCTTGTGTGTATTGTGGTTTAAAATCAATTATTTTAATTACCATTAGCTCTAATAAAATCAGTGATTAGGTAAGTAATTAGCTTTCCTACTTTGGACATTGTTTTTTTTGTTGGTGCAGCTTCGCAGATATGTAAATAAGAAGCATTTTCATGCTTTCCAAAATAATTAACAAACTGTCTGGCTTGTTTTACACTAAAACCACTAGGCGTCTTGGCACTACTCGGTATATTAACAATTGCATCACAATCTATTTCTATCCCGAATGATTTATCAGAAATATGGTCTAAAGCAGACTTCATTTCAGGTTTAAAATCAACTTCATTTCTAACTTCAATAGATTCGTGAGTATTGTACTTTATAGACTTTACTTTCTTCATCTTCTTTAACATGGTGTCAGAAGTATAGTTTTCATGTAATCCAAAGATGAAATAATTCTTTAAAAAGCCTTCAGCATAAGCATAACTAAATCCATTGCCACTATGTCTGCCTTCTTCAGCTCTAAAATCAGAATGTGCATCAAAATTAACCACATTTATTCGTTTATTTTTAGCAATAGCAGAACCTTTTATATTTCCGTAAGCATTGTTATGTCCTCCACCAATAACAATTGGGATTTTTCCTGCTTTAACAATAGAAGATACTACATTGGTTACATCTTGATCAATAGTTTCTACAAATTTGCGGACTTTAGAAAGTTCTTTCTTTTTAGATGTATCTAATGCAAGTAAAGCGTCGCGTTGTTCTGCATACTCTAAATGACCTAAGATTAGGACACGCTTTGCAGACGTAAAATTGTTACTTTGTATATTTAACAAAACTTTTAGAGTGGCTTCCCAAGCCATGTAAGTGCCTGTTTGTCCGAAGTTTCCGTAAACACCGATGTCTTCTTTTATTCCAAATAAAACATAGTCAACGTCTAAATTAACAATATCATCGTATATGTTAGTGAGGTTAGGTATTAACTGAATATGTTCTCCAAATTTTGATTCTCCTTTACGTTTCTTTAAAAGATGTTGTTTTTCTTTTTCTGTAAATAAATTAAGATGATTCATTTGGATAAATTATTAAAATAATAGAATAAAAATACAGTTTTATTTAATTACTTTGATCTCAAATAAAATTTAAAACAACAATTAACAATACTTAAAACCAAACAATTTATGGAAGGTTCACAAAAATCAAACACAGGATTAAAAGTAGGCTTAGCAATATTAATTGTATTGTTCTTAGGAACTGCATTTTACACATCAAAGCTGTACAATGAAAAGAAAGAAAATGAAAAATTATTAGTTAGCGAAAAGCAACAAGTAATGAATAATTTTAATGATTTACTAAAAGATTATGATGAGGCAATTGCAGAAAGTGAAGTCAAAAATGTAGATCTAATTGCTGCAAGAGAACGTATTCAAGGTTTAATGGATTCTTTGAAAATATCTCAGAATAGTGTTAATAGTTTATGGAGATACAAAAAGAAGTACCAAGCGCTTGAAGAAGAAATGGAGATTTTATTAACTGAGAACGATCGTTTAAAAGTTGAGAACGAATATTTAGCAACGTCTTTAGATAGTACGCAAGTACAATTAGCAGAGCGTACAATGTTTACAGATTCTCTTTTAGTGCAAAACACGCAGTTATCTACTGTTGTTAAAGATGCAGCAGCATTACAGACTGTTGGATTAGTAGGAATGGGAGTAATTGAAAGAAGCAGTGGAAAACAAATCCCTACTGAAAGAGCAGGACGAAGCGATAAACTTAAAGTTTGTTTTACTGTTGCTAAAAATATGTTGACAGAAGCTGGTGATAAAGAATTATACGTACAGGTAATTGATCCTTTAAATAATGTATTGGGTGCTAATGATCAAATAAACTTTGATGATCAAGTTTTAAACTACAGCTTAATTAGTAGATTTAACTACGAAAACAGAAACTTAAGTATTTGCGAATATATAGATGAGTTAGAAGATTCTAAATTCGAAAAAGGTCGTTATAAAATAAATGTATTTAACGATAAGGCATTAATTTCTTCTTCAGAATTTACTTTGAAGTAAGGGTTGATATTAATTGATTGATAGCAAAAAATCCAGAAGCGAACTTCTGGATTTTTTTTTGCTTTAAATTGTCTTAAAGTATATATGGTAATTATAGTAATTGACCATTTATAATTACTTGCTCAATAGGATTATGAGCAAAAGCATACGGAATCTCACTATAATGATTCATTGGTTTTGTAATGAGAAGGTTCGCTTTTTTACCTCTTGTAATACTTCCGTACATATTGCTAATTCCCATAGCGAAAGCACCATTTACTGTAGCTGCATTTATAGCTTCTTCTGGAGTCATTTTTAATTTTACACAAGCAGAGCTCACAATAAAATTCATGTTTCCGCTAGGAGCAGAGCCAGGATTGTAATCTGTAGCGATGGCTAACGGTAAACCAGCATCAATAATTTTTCTGGCTTGTGTATAAGGAATACTTAAAAAATAGGAGCAACCAGGTAATGCAACAGGTATAGTGTCGCTTCCTTTTAAAGCTTCAATATCATTATCGTTTAGTTCTTCTAAGTGATCAACAGATAAGGCATTATGTTTTACGCCAAGTGCAATACCTCCTAAAATATTAAATTGATTAACATGTATTTTAGGTTGCAGATTAAAAGCTTTTCCCGCTTTCAAAATTGCTTCAGTGTCTTCGATGTCAAAGTAACCTTCCTCACAAAAGACATCTATAAAATGTGCAATATTTAAGTCTGCAGCTTCCGGAATTAATTTTTCCGTTATTAATTTTATATAATCCTGTTTTTTAGATTTGAATTGGGCAGGAATAGCATGAGCAGCTAGCAACGTAGGAATAATTACGGCTAAACTTTCTTGCTTAATACGTTTTATAACACGCAACATTTTTAATTCGGCTTCAACGGTTAACCCATATCCTGTTTTAATTTCTACAGCACCAGTTCCCATTGCAATTAATTCGTTTAATCGCTTAATCGATTGATTGTATAATTCATCTTCAGAGGTTTCTTGAAGTACTTTTGCCGAATTTAGAATACCACCTCCTTTGTTTGCTATTTCTTCATAAGACAAACCATTAATTCTATCTACAAATTCTGAAGTTCTATCTCCAGCATAAACGATATGTGTATGAGAGTCGCACCAAGATGGTAAAACAATTTTTCCAGTAGCATCGATAATAGTATTTGCTTCAATAGGTCTGTAATCTTCCATTTTGCCGTATTCAATAATAGTATCATGCTCAATGTAGACATAAGCATTCTCAATCATAGAAAGCGTTTTCATTTCTTCACCTTTTAAAATGGTAACGTTAGACTCATGCGTTTGAAGGAGTTGTTTTATATTTAATATAAGGGTTGACATATTAGCTCGTGTTTTTGTAAAGATTGTTAAAATTTTGAACAAAAAAAAACGCTAATAACAATTTAAGAGCGTTTTTTTGATAATTTTTAAATAAAATCTTTATTCTTTAATGAATTTGGTAGATAATTTATCGTTTAATTTAATGGTGTAAATACCATTAGTTAAATTTGAAACATCTAGTTTTTCACCAACTGATAAAGCTTTAACTAAAACTAGTTTCCCTAATACATCATAAACAGTAACATTAACGTTACTATTGAAACCTTCAAAATTTAAAAAATCTTTTGTTGGGTTAGGAAATATTGAAATAGTCTGTAAATCTGAATTTGGTACACTAAGTACAATTTTCTGATTTTCGAAATAATTTAAATTATCGAGATTATATTCACAACTCGCAATATCTAAATCACCATCTGCATCAAAATCTTCTATGGCATATACAAAAGCTTGACTTTGGGTGGCATCAATAACTTCTTCGGCAGCAAAGCTTCCAGAACCATTATTTTTAAACCAAACAATATCATTACCAGCATTTGTTTTTCCACTACTTAATACGATATCTTTTAAGCCATCATTATCTAAATCTTTAAATAATGCTAACGCAGGATTGTTGATTGAAGTTGTGAAAACAGTTTCTGTAAAGCCAGAACCATTATCTTCAAACCAATATAGATTTCCTGTAGGTCCATTTCCATAGGATACTTCAGTAGCTAAAATATCTAAATTAGTATCACCATCTATATCCTCAAAAGTAGCGCTGAACATACCAACTTTACCAGTTGCAACAGAAATAGCATCTTTTGTAAAAGATACGGTTCCAGATGGCACTAAATTATTTCTGAATATTTCAACAACATCTCCTGAGTAAACAGCGGTTACAACTAGAGCATCTAAATCACCATCTCCATCAATGTCCTTTAAGTTCACAACTCCAGGTGCGCTTAAAGTATTATCAATTTTTTCAGTTTCTAAAGTAAATGTTCCTGTTCCATTATTAGAGTACCAAATAACTTCACCACTATCATAAGCTGTAACTGCTACATCTATGAAGGTATCATTATTAATATCTCCAACATCGATACCTGAAGCACCAGACACACTATTAGAAATTACATTTTGAACTAAAAAGTTTCCTGCACCATCATTAGTAAACCATACAAGACGGTCATTATTATATGCTGTTGCTAAAATATCTAAGTAGCCATCATTGTTTAAATCTACAAGTTTTAAGCCTCCAATACCATCTAAAACATTAGAAACTAAAGTTTGAAGCGTAAAAGTGTTGTCACCATTATTTTTATACCATTCTATTGTGTTGCCGAGATTAGTAGCGATTACAATGTCTATAAAATTGTCACTGTCAATTAAACCAGTGTCAATAGAATAAGGCGCATCACCTGTCGCAGTATTAATAGTAACTTTAGGTAAAAACGTGGTTTGAGCAAAAGAAAAAGCACTAATTAAAGCAATAGCAAAAAATAATTTGTGTTTCATATAATATAGTTTTAATGAATAATTAATAGCTTTTATTTTAAGGTGCCAACCATGTTTTCTGGTTTTACCCATTCGTCATAATCTTCTGAAGAAACATACCCTAAGTTTACAGCTTCCTCTTTTAAAGTTGTTCCATTTTTATGCGCAGTATTTGCAATTTCAGCAGCTTTGTAATAACCGATTTTAGTATTTAAAGCGGTAACCAACATTAAAGAGTTGTTTAATAATTCTTTAATTACTTGATGATTTGGCTCAATACCACTAGCACAATGCTCTTCGAAACTCGCACAAGCATCACCAATTAACTGTGCAGATTGCAGAATGTTTGCAGCCATCATTGGTTTAAAAACATTTAGTTCATAATGTCCTTGCATACCACCAACAGATATAGCAACATCGTTACCCATTACCTGAGCACAAACCATTGTTAAGGCTTCACATTGCGTAGGGTTTACTTTTCCTGGCATAATAGAACTTCCTGGTTCATTAGCTGGTATAATAATTTCACCAATTCCAGAACGAGGACCAGAAGCCATCATTCTAATATCGTTAGCAATTTTATTTAATGAAACAGCTAATTGTTTTAATGCGCCATGTGTTTCTACAATAGCGTCATGTGCAGCTAAAGCTTCAAATTTATTTTCTGCAGTTATAAAAGGTAAACCAGTAAATTCAGCAATGTATTTAGCTACTAAAACATCATATCCTTTTGGTGTATTCATTCCTGTACCTACAGCTGTTCCTCCTAAAGCCAATTCACTTAAATGAGCTAAAGTATGTTCTAAGGCTTTTAAACCATGATCTAATTGAGAAACATATCCAGAAAATTCTTGACCTAAAGTTAAAGGTGTTGCATCCATTAAATGCGTACGTCCAATTTTAACAACAGTATTAAATTCTATTGATTTTTTGTGTAATGTATTTCTTAATTGAATAATACCAGGAATAGTATTTTCTACAACTTTTTTGTAAGCGGCAATATGCATACCTGTAGGAAAGGTGTCATTAGATGATTGCGATTTGTTGACATCATCATTGGGTTGAATTGTTTTTTCGCCTTCACCAATAACTTTACCCGCAATTTGGTGTGCTCTGTTTGCAACAACCTCATTAACGTTCATGTTACTTTGCGTACCAGAACCCGTTTGCCAAATCACCAACGGAAATTGGTCATTGTGTTTTCCTTCTAAAATTTCATCACATACGTTTGCAATTAAGTCGCGCTTTTCTTTAGATAAAACTTCTAACTCGCAATTTGCGTAAGCAGCAGCCTTTTTTAAGTAAGCGAAACCGTTTACAATCTCTAGTGGCATTGATGCAGAAGGTCCAATTTTAAAATTATTGCGAGAACGCTCAGTTTGCGCTCCCCAAAGTTTGTCGGCAGGTACTTTTACCTCACCCATTGTGTCTTTTTCTATTCGGAAATTCATGTGTAATATATTTATAGCTTACACAAAATTAAGGGTTTTGTAAGTCTTATATGATAATTATTAAAGATTTATTTGAACAGCTTTTGAGCTAAACAGTTGATAAGTTTTCTTGATAATTTTATCTCATTTTCAAGCTTCTAATTTTTACGGATTTACTAAATTTTTACTAATAAATATGTGTAATCTTTAAAATTGTAAAAAAACAATTGTTAATGACTAACAATATTCATTTTATTTAACGATATTTAAGAAGCACATTTAAGTGATTTTTGTCTAACTATTTAGTTTTCAGTATTGAAGAATAATTTATTTAAACTAAATATTGTATTTTTGCCGACTTAAATTTTTAATAACTAACTAAAAATTAATCAATTGAGAGAGGAACACTTTAAATGGTATTCACCAACATTAAGTCAAGATATTGAAATGCTTGTTTTTGGACATGCAGGTTATCCTGTAGTTTTATTTCCTACAACAATGGGAAAGCATAATGAGTGCAGAGATATGAAACTTATAGAATCCGTAAGATGGTTTGTAGAGCAAGGCTTAGTTCAGATATATTGCCCAGATAGTATTAATGAATTAAGCTGGTATAATAAAGCTATTCATCCTGCTAATCGTGCTAAAAATCATGCTTGGTACGATGAGTTCATAATGAACGAAGTGGTTAATAAAATATGTGATGAAAAAGGCATGCAAAAGTTAGCTGTGGCAGGACCAAGTTTTGGAGGTTACCATGCAGCAAATTTTGCGTTTAAACATCCTGAGCGTGTAAGCCATATGTTTAGTATGAGTGGTGCATTTGATATTAAATCTTTTGTAGGTGATCATTACGATGATAACGTGTTTTTTAATAATCCTGTAGATTTTTTACCAGGAGCCAATCATCCTGATCTATGGAATATGAAAATTGTACTAGGAGTAGGAGAGTGGGATATTTGTTTAGATGCCAACAAAAAGATGGCTAGCATTTTAACCGAAAAAAATATACCTTTTTGGTATGATGAGCATAAATGGGCAGAACACGATTGGCCTTTATGGAATAAAATGTTTCCACATTATTTATCAAAAATATAAATTAAATTATCTAATTAATTAAACCAACTAATTCATTATAATATGAGAAAAATAGGAATTTTATTCGGTCAAGAAGATACTTTCCCTTGGGCATTTGTTGACAGAGTTAACGAAAAAATTATAGCTCAAGGTATTAAGGATATGGTTGCAGAAGCTGTATCTATTGATACTGTTGAACAAGCAAAATCAGATGAGTATGCTGTAATTATAGACAGAATATCTCAAGATGTTCCATTTTATAGAGCATATTTAAAAAATGCGGCTATTACAGGAACTGCCGTAATAAATAACCCATTTTGGTGGAGTGCTGATGAAAAGTTTTTTAATAATGCATTAGCGGAATCAATTGGAGTACCTGTACCTAAAACTTTCATATTACCATCTTCTCATCGTCCACCAGATACAGATGCCAATTCATTTAGAAACATGAAATTCCCATTCAATTGGGAAAAAATGTTTGATACTATTGGTTTTCCTGCATACATGAAACCACATGATGGTGGTGGATGGAAAAGTGTTTACCGTGTTGAAAGTCCTGAGGATTTATGGGAAAAACATGGTGAAACAGAGCACTTAGTAATGATGCTTCAAGAAGAAATTAACTTCACAGAATACTTTAGATGTTACGCGTTAGGTACTAATCAGATTCATATTATGCAATATGAGCCTAGAAATCCACATCATTTACGTTATGTTATTGATGGACCACCTGTAGATAAAAAGTTATTAGATTTAGTTGAAGCTTACTGTATTAAATTAAACACTGCTTTAGGTTACGATTTTAATACTGTAGAGTTTGCTGTGAGAGACGGTATTCCTTATGCTATTGATTTCTGTAATCCTGCGCCAGATGCGGATGTGAATTCTGTTGGCCAAGATAATTTTGAGTGGATTGTAGAGAATGCTGCTGATATGGCAATTGAAAGAGCAAAACAATACAAGAAAGGTCAAATGAATCTAACTTGGGGAACTTTTGTAAAAGACCAAATTACTGCTCCAAAGAAAGTAGTTAAAAAGAAAGCACCTGTAAAGAAGGCTTCAGTAAAAAAAGTTTCTGATAAGAAACCTGTAGCAAAAAAGGCACCTGTGAAAAAAGCGCCAACTAAGAAAGCTGTAACTAAAAAAGCACAAGTTAAAAAGATAGTTACTACAGCAGACGACCTAAAAAGAGTGGAAGGTATTGGTCCAAAAATTGAAGCGACTTTAGTAAAAGCTGGTATTGCTACTTATGCTGAATTGGCTAAAACTAAATCAGAAAAAATAGCTAAAATCATTGCTGATGTACGTGGAAATCATGTCACTGATACATGGCCTAAACAAGCAAAATTAGCCGCTTCAGGAAAGTGGGATGAGCTTAAGAAATGGCAAGAAGAATTAAATGGTGGTAAGGCTTAATCGCAAAACTGCTTTATAATAAAAAGTTAACCTTAGTTCACATTAGGCTTTTGAACTAAGGTTGCTTTTGTAGTAAATTGACAATAAATTCCTATATAAGAATTTGAGTTCAATTGTTTTCAAAATGAAAGATTTTGCAATAAATCGTCTTTAAAAAGCTTTTATCTAACCAAATATCAACATGTTGCTATG
>TARA_R110002033_G_scaffold65101_1_pt1 | contig 18779 bp, 20 predicted proteins | sample TARA_R110002033 | Tara Oceans TARA_R110002033 (sample SAMEA4397051) | marine metagenome | biome: Polar Biome; feature: [SRF] surface water layer (ENVO:00010504); material: water (ENVO:00002006), including particulate matter (ENVO:01000060) such as... | depth 5 m
ATGTGGGAGAGTATGTCGTCGCCTTTCTTTAAAGAACCCTTATCCGAATCGGATAAGGGTTTTTTGTTGTATAATAGTTTTAAAAAGAGAGTGGATTTCATCTAATACGAGCAAATTAGGGATCAATTCTAAAACCTGTGGAGAGACAAAAATTAAGCATAAATATTAGTTAGTCTATAAAGAAAAGACGGATCAAGTTTAAAAGTTGTGGATTAAACAAAAAGATTAGATAATCTAAACAAGAAAAAATCAATTTTTCTAGCGCCTCTTTCCGTTAGTTATAGTGAGAATTCCAAAAGTTTTAATTTTATCATTGAAAGATTCCGCTTCAGCATCTGTTCTTCTATTATCAACGTAGGTTAGCATTGACTATTGATTAACCGTTATCGTATTAAGTACAATAATGAAGTTTTTAAACCCCGATTCTTCAATTTTTTTTCACCATTATGCTGATTTCAGTATAGCAGCATTGTTGGATGAAGGATAAAAGTTAGTGGTTCTCCAAAAAAGAGTAGATAATTTAAGTAGGACTAAGGTCGATTTTCATATCGCATGTTTTTATTAGCCATCGGAACTTTCTAAAAGCATTTGCCTCTTAATTTGGTAGTAGTTTGAAGTTTAGTTTCAATATGAATGTAATAATAATAAGATTATAATTTTGAATACTAGTTTTTCTGAGTTTAAGCGCTAGAGAGTTAATTTTAGCATGCATTATTCCTAATGTTCTTGCTTTATTATTTATTTTGTAACTACTGCGGTAGAGTATATTACTATTTAAAATCAGAATATAATTGATGTAAAAGTAACGCTCTCTTTTTGCTGTTTGTCCATCTTTCAATGGATTTATTAAGTAAGTAGGAGACTTCAGCATCTTAATTGTTTCGTCTTTCTATATGATATAAATTGTTCAATTTATGTATTTTTTTATTCGCTTGAAGCTGGTAATATCAGTTAATTTGCAGCTCTGTTATCTTTGTAGTCACTTTGTGTCTTAATTATCATTTAACTCTCTAATGCTGCTCTTTGTACGCGAAACATATTGCTTATCTGAATCGCTTTTAAAGTAGAATTTTCACTATGTTATTTTGTAGGTTTGATCAGTTATGTAAAAATTTTAACAACCTTATGTTTAGCCTGATATCAATCTTACTAATCTGCTGTAAATCTCTCTTTTTTTTGACCACAGAGAACAAAACAGCTTAGGATTTTGTTTTATTTTCAGCTGCAAAATCCTGTGTTATAATTGTACGTTTTGTAATTAAAATTTACCCGATACCTTTTTTTGTTGTTATGACTTCAAGTCAGTATTAATTATTTTAACGACATAGTTTGATCTGTAGAAACATAAAAAAATAAAAATGGGGATATAGACGAGCTAAGTCATTTGAAAAAAAAAATACTACTGATCGTAAATTATTATACTCTTTGTGCAGGATTGTTTTTTTATTTCACAAGGTATAGTTGTGAATTTTATTTGGAATAGCAAGCTTTGTTTACTTACAACTTAATCCCAAAAATAATAAGAAAGCATCTAATTTGAAAGCTTCACAGAACTCACTTACTATTTTTATATTCCCTCAGTATGTAAGGAAGAGTATATAAAATGCATCGAAAGTATTGGTTGAACCTCCAGATGTAAATTGTAATGTTTTGAGTTTTCGTACTTACCTTAAATGAATACGCATTTTAAGTGTGAATAGCATTTGTTAAAAATAAATACATATAGTTGCGTATATTATGTAGTAGCTTGTAAGCATCTATGAGGCAAACTAACAATTGATGTTACACCTATAATTTTTTTAAATTATTAATCTAATGCTTCAGCAACTTTATTTAACGTGCTCAGGGATATTGGTTTGGGTAAAAAATCCATAACCATTGGAAATTCTTTTATTTTCTCTAAGTCCTCAGGATCTATAGTTGAAGATAAAACGATAACTTTTATATCATGAAACTGTTCAAATGTTGGTTTGCTGAATTCCGCCAAAAACTCCCATCCGCCCATTATAGGCATATTTAAATCCAAGAAAATTAATTCAGGTACCGTTTTTTCTGCATTATTCAATAAGGTATGGAATAAATTGATTGCCTCTTCACCATTTTGCGCTGTGATAATTTGGTTCGAAAAGGCAGCTTTGCTGATTACTTTTTTGCAAAGCATTAGCGTTATAGGGTCATCATCTACAAACAAGATAGTATCTAGCATCGATATTATTTATGTGGAAATTTCATTACAAATTTGGTGCCTACATTAACTTCGCTTTCAATAGTAATTGTGCCGCCCATCGCTTCAACTTGAGATTTAACTAGATAAAGACCTAGCCCTTTACTATCAGGATAACTATGAAATTTTTGATAGAGTCCAAAGACTTTATCTTTATTTCGATCTAAATCTATTCCAATCCCGTTGTCTTTGAAAATGATCATTGTTTCCTCATTAACTAATGAAGCGCTAATTTCTATGATTAGTTGTGTATTAACAGACTTGTATTTAATTGAATTGGTTAGTAAATTGGTAAATATGCTTTCAATATAAGACTTATTTATTTCAAAATCGCTTTCTTTTTTAAAATCGGTTATTATATTGTGATTGATTGTATTTAATAAAATTTTTGTTTGAGTGCACACTTTTTCAAATACTTGCGCTATGGACACCTGCTCTTTTGCAATGTTAGGGGTTTCTTTGATCACCATCACTTTAGTTAAGTCATTAATAGTATCATTTAATAAATGTGTAGATGTGCTTAATCCGTTCAAAATGTCTTGTAACTCCTCATCATCGATTTTTATGTCCTCAACCAGGTTTAAGAGTCCAGTTAAATTAGATAGAGGAGCGCGTAAATTGTGAGAAGTGATGTAAGAGAACTGTTTTAGATCGGTATTTTTCTTAGTTAGTTCTGTTATCAATTGTTCTTTTTCTCTTTCCTGATTTTTGCTGTCAGTTACATCTTTTTGTATAGAGATCCAGTGCGAAAGTTGTTCTTCATTATTGAAAATAGGAATCATGGTAAAGCGAAGCCAAAATTCTTTTCCGTCTCTTTTATAACATATCATTTCGAGTATGTTTTCTTGCTGATTGCGTATGGAATTAATCATTTCTGAAATAGCTTCAGGATTTGTTTTCGATCCTTTAAAAATATCAGGTGATTGCCCAATAATTTCAAAAGCTTGATAACCAGTCATCAGTGAAAATGCCGGATTAACATATACTATTTTGGGGAGTTGATCCTCGTTAAAATCAGCTTCGGTTATGATTATAGAATCTTTTGTTTGCAAAATAACCGTCTCTAGCAATCGCAATCGAATTTCTTCTTCTTTTTGTTTTGTGATGTCTTGAATGGCTCCAATCATTCGAATAGGTTTGCCAAATTTATCTTTTATTATAAATCCTTTGTCTAAAACATATTTGTAAGTACCATCAGCACATTTAAAGCGATATTCATCTTGCCATTTATCTGTTTTTTCTTCTAAGAATGAGTATAGTTTTATCGACATGCGTATGCTATCTTCTGCGTGGATATTGTCAAACCACCAAGCAGATCCGTCGCCTATCTGACTTTTATTATATCCAAAAATTGTCTCGATTCCTATGCTCCATTGTAATTTATCGCTTTGAATATTCCAGTCGCGTATAATGTCGCTAGTAGCTTTAGCAACAATATCATATCGATCATTTGATTCTTTTATTTCTTCGTTTGTTTTTTGAAGTGCATTTACGTAGCTAATGTTGCGCTTGTCATTCTTAGCAAGAATAAATCTAAAAGCAGCTGCAGTCAATGTAATAAGTAAAATATCTTTGATGAAGTTATACGCTTGAAAGTTAAGTGTATCAGAATAACGAACGAATGTTTTATGAAAAATTATAGCAGCAAATAATGCAATCAGCAAGTAAATAAGTGCTATTCGTGTGGATTTATTTTTCATTATCCAAATGTAATTAATTTAAGTTAAATATAAATAGTCGGAATTTTTATTTTCAAATGATAGTTGTTTTGATGTGATCTGTTCCTAATTCGTTAAGTATATGTAAAGTATTGGATAAATATTTGTTTTATCAAAATAAAGTGTACCTTTGCACTCATTAAAAATCACAGATGGAATCTATTAGAAACATTGCAATTATTGCCCACGTCGATCACGGTAAAACAACTTTGGTTGATAAAATTATGTATCACTGTCAGTTATTTCGTGACAACGAAAACACAGGTGATCTAATCCTTGATAACAACGATTTAGAGCGCGAAAGAGGTATCACAATTACTTCTAAGAATGTTTCTGTTCAGTATAAAGGAACTAAAATCAACATTATTGACACTCCTGGTCACGCCGATTTCGGTGGAGAGGTAGAGCGTGTATTAAATATGGCTGATGGAGTTTGTTTACTTGTAGATGCATTTGAAGGGCCTATGCCACAGACTCGTTTCGTATTACAAAAAGCCTTAGACCTTGGTTTAAAACCATGCGTTGTTATAAATAAAGTTGATAAAGAAAACTGTACTCCTGAAGAAGTTCACGAAAAAGTTTTTGACTTGATGTTTGAATTAGGAGCTACTGAAGAGCAGTTGGATTTTCCAGCAGTTTACGGTTCTGCTAAGAATAACTGGATGTCTGACCACTGGGAGAATGTAACTGGTAATGTGGAAGCATTATTAGATATGGTTATTGAAAATGTACCAGCTCCAAAAGTATCAGAAGGAACTCCACAAATGTTGATCACTTCTCTTGACTTTTCTGCTTTTACTGGTCGTATCGCTATCGGTCGTCTTGAAAGAGGTATATTAAAAGAGGCAATGCCAATCTCATTAGTAAAAAGAGATGGTACTGTTGTAAAATCACGTATTAAAGAATTACATACTTTTGAAGGTCTTGGACGTAAAAAAGTAACAGAAGTAATTGCTGGAGATATTTGTGCAATTGTTGGTGTTGAAGGTTTTGAAATTGGTGATACTATCGCTGACTTTGAAAACCCAGAAGCATTAGCTTCTATTGCAATTGACGAACCTACAATGAGTATGTTGTTTACAATTAATGACTCTCCTTTCTTTGGTAAAGAGGGTAAATTTGTAACTTCACGTCATATTAGAGATCGTTTGACAAAAGAGTTAGAGAAAAACTTAGCAATGAAATTAGGTGAAACTGATTCAGCTGATAAGTTTATGGTTTTTGGTCGTGGTGTACTTCACTTATCTGTTCTTATTGAAACAATGAGAAGAGAAGGGTACGAATTACAAATCGGTCAACCACAAGTTATCATTAAAGAAATTGATGGTAAAAAATGTGAGCCAATTGAAGAGTTAACAATTGATTTACCAGAAAATCTTTCTGGAAGAGCAGTTGAATTTGTAACTATTCGTAAAGGTGAAATGCTTTCTATGGAAGGTAAAAATGATCGTATGATTATTAAATTCAACATTCCATCTCGTGGAATCATTGGACTACGTAATCAATTATTAACAGCTACTGCTGGTGAAGCGATTATGTCTCACCGTTTTATTGGATATGAGCCTTTTAAAGGAGCTATTCCTGGACGTAACAACGGTTCATTAATCTCTATGGAGAATGGTAAAGCAATTCCTTACTCTATCGATAAATTACAAGATCGTGGTAAATTCTTCGTTGAACCTAACGCTGAAATTTATGAAGGTCAAGTTATTGGTGAAAATTCACGTAGCGATGATATGTGTGTGAATGTAACTAAGGCTAAAAAACAGTCTAACGTACGTTCATCTGGAAATGATGAAAAAGCGAGAATTATTCCTCCAATTATTTTCTCTCTAGAGGAAGCTTTAGAATACATTCAAAAAGATGAATATGTAGAGGTTACTCCTAAATCTATTCGTTTAAGAAAAATCTATTTAACTGAGACTGATAGAAAAAGATTCAAAATCTAATTAATACAAGCGCTAATAAAATAGCACTCTTATTATAATTATCTAAAATAGTAGTAAACTTTCGTTTACTACTATTTTTTTTTATCTATATCTCAAGGAATTAGGTCAATGACGTTTAGTTTATGCGTTGTTAAATTGTCGGAAAAGTGAAGAATTAAATAAGTACTGGACTTGCTTACCGCGAAAAAAAAAATCCCGATCTTTTGTGATCAGGATTTTCTAGCTTGAAAATATGTGTGTTAAACTAAGTTATTTAATTTTTTTTTAATCTATTACTTATCTTTTTTTTGATGCTTTCATATTTAGCACTTCAACTAATAATGAGAATGAAATAGCAAAATATAGATAACCTTTTGGGACTGCTGTAACATGACTACCAAAGATCGCTGCATTAGATAAATGCGCACTTTCTGTGATCAACATAAATCCTATCAAGATTAAAAAAGAGAGCCCAAGAATTTGTATTGAAGGGTGCTTATTTACAAAATTCCCAACTGGAACAGCAAATTGCATCATTATTAGAACCGAAATAACTACCGCGGTTATCATAATGTATAAAGCTCCTTCAACGCCATTTGTCATACCTACCGCGGTAAGTATACTGTCAAACGAAAAAACCAAATCGATTAATATAATTTGGAAAATTACATTACCAAAAGATTTGGTGGCTGCATTTCCAAGTTCTTTTTCTTCATGGCCTTTATCGTCTACTTTTTCTCTAATTTCGTTTGTACTTTTATAGATCAAAAACAATCCACCTAGAAGCAATATAATGCTCTGTCCGGAGACTTGCGCAGAAAGCCAACTAAAATCTAGAACAAACCAAGGCTCTTTCATTGCAATCAAATAGGAGATTCCAAGTAGTAATGCAATACGCATAAACATAGCTAGGAACAACCCTATTTTAGTTGCCTTTTTACGGCTTTCAGGTGGTAATTTTCCTGTGGCAATTGAAATAAAAATAATATTATCTATTCCTAAGACGATTTCTAGGAAGGTTAATGTAATTAGTGCTATCCAAGCATCGGGATTTAAAAATACTTCCATTGGTGTAATAGTTAAAATTTCGAAAAATTAAATTTACAAATCTGATACTTTTGTAACGGTACCTCTTTGTTTCTGAGCAACACCCACCATACCAAATTCGAATGTGTATGTATTTCCAGAAGTGGTTAGAATTTTCATATCAATAGATTTTTCTTCTGCCATATTCTTTGGATGCAGCTTCTTTAAAACATATTCGCAGTCGTTCACCCATCTCACAGTAGCAGTGTCTATTTTGCCATCGTAATTTTCGATTTCGATACTGTCATTTCGTTCAAAGTAAGTGGTTTTTTTTACACCGTCTACTTCATATTCAAACTTGAATTTTCCGGTTTTAAAATCTTTGCAATTTCGTTCTACATTGTAACAAGATGCGGCTAAGAAGAGTAGGGCTATGATAAGTAATTTTTTCATGGATATGTTGTAATGTAAAATAGACTGTTTATTCTAATCGTTTTATTTCTTTATCTGTAAAGTTCTGAATATTTTTTTCTTCAGCAAACATTGTATTGTTATAATTTACTGACTTGTTGCGAGGAATTGTCAAACTATTCCAACTGCTCTGTTTTAATAATTTTGAATAAAAAACTATTTGGCCAATGTGATAAGGATAGTGTGCTAATTGTCTATTAATAGCTTCTACGACAGTATGACCTTCGTTTCTAATGTAGATAATTTGAGAGAGATTTTCTGATTTAAGCGAATCTAACGTGGCAAATAAACAATTCCACCCGCTGTTCCATATGTCAAGGACTTCATCTTTCGTTTTTAAATCATTCGCAAATTCTGTGTCGCGATTCCGCCAATCTTTCTCTCCGTCAGTAATTAAAAAATCCGTCCATCGAGAAAGCATATTTCCTGCGATATGTTTTATAATTGTAGCAATACTATTTGTGTCTTCGTTTGCTACAATAAATAATTGCTCGTCTTCTAATTGATCAATAGCTTTTTCGCCTACTAATTTATAGTAAGCAAATTGCTTCTTAGTACTACTCAAATAGGAAAGAGCTACATCCATGGCTAATTAATTTTTATATCATGCTTATTAAGTAAACCAGTGATTCCGTCTCTAGAGAACCTTGCCTTTTTCATTGGATTGTATTCAGGGTCAATTTTATAATTGTACGCTGTGGTAAAATCTACTTCTTTTAACTGCGTTTCGTGAAACAAAGCGTTATCCAAATTGCAATTATCAAAAACCGAATTAGATAATATCGTATTTGAGAAATTCACATCTCGTATGGAGCAATTAGTGAAGTTGGTTTTTACCATTTTTTTGTTGGTAAATGAAGCGTAATCCAAAACACAATCCTGAAAACTACACTGAAATAAAAAATCGTTGCACGTGTTGAATTCAATTCCCATTAACTTACAATTAATGAAATTGACTGTTTTCAAATTTGTCCCTATTAATTTTGTCATCGATAGATTGCAGTCAATAAATTCGCAGTCCATAAATGTATTATTAGAAAAATCGCTATTGGAGAAATCACAGTTCTTGAAGATGCAATCTTCAAACTCGCGGTTGCTTACTTTTTTATTGATAAAATTAATCTTATCAAATGTTTTCTGAATATGAATTAACTCTTCCATTAATCGTTGAATAGGCCTTTTACCATTGTTTGCAATCCTTTAAACATAAAATATACGGCAGCTATGCAGGCAATAATTCCCACTGCTAAAACAGCATAATGCCAAACGTTGTCTTTATTTATAAAAGCATTGTAAATAATAGCAGGACCAATAAATAATAGTGGTAATGCCCATGCTAAGTATTTTATTCCTTTAGATAAAAGCACTTTATTTGTAGCCATAATAATTTTTTTATATTTAAAATTTAAAGAAAAGTAGGAGATGGAGAGAGCTTAAATTTTAATTGTTCAAATGATATTGCTCAACTGCTTTTCTAACACTACCGGTAGCTTGCAGTAAATTAGCAGCTTCTTCATAGCTCACTGGGATTTCACTCATAATCATTTTTACACCCCGATCTACTAGTTTACTATTGCTCAACTGCATGTCCACCATTTTGTTTCCTTTTACCTTTCCAAGTTGGATCATAGTTGCAGTTGATATCATATTCAATACTAATTTTTGCGCTGTCCCAGCCTTCATTCTAGAGCTTCCTGTAACAAATTCAGGACCAACAACTACGTCAATAGGAAATTGCGCTATAGTAGAAATAGGACTTCCTGCATTGCAAGAAATACTAGCTGTGATAAGTCCATTTTCATTGCACTTCTCTAAACCACCAATTACGTAAGGAGTTGTTCCCGAAGCGGCAATACCTATTACCACATCATTTGAAGTAACAGTATGTTCTTGCAAATCAATCCAGGCTTGCGTAGTGTTATCCTCGGCATTTTCTACTGCTTTACGAATGGCTTCGTCACCACCAGCAATAATTCCAACAACAGTGTCAAATGGCACGCCAAAAGTAGGTGGACACTCAGAAGCATCGACTACACCTAATCTTCCTGAAGTTCCTGCTCCAATATAAAAAAGGCGTCCACCATTTTTCATTTTCTTAACTATTTGAGTCACTAAAGCAGCGATTTGCGGCAGTGCTTTTTCAACAGCATGTGGTACAGTTTTGTCTTCGTTATTGATATTTGTTAAAAGCTCGTCAACCGACATTTTATCCAACTGTTCGTAGTTAGAAGTTTGCTCAGTAATTTTATTAAAAGTCATTATTTCTTGAAATTCAGAGTTGCAAAGACTCAAAGATACTACCTTTTTAAAAAGTATTTTTAATTTTACACTTTTGATTTTATGCTAGCTGCAGAAAATTTGGTGACAAAACATCTCATATTTATATCTTTCAAAAATTCTTGATTTGGAAAGATAATATTCTCTGTGATTTTAAGGTTTTGGAGCAAGACGTACTTTTATTTACAAGAAGTTTATATCCCGCTTTCCGTTATATCTCCCGCTTTGGCTGTCGCCACACGAGAGGATGCCACTGCAATCGGGGCTATTGAGATAGTTATTAATTCTAATATAGTATCAAAAAAAAGAGAAACAAAAAATGTGTTCCTCTTATTTTCTAAGCTGTTTGCTATAATGTGATTTTTTTATTGTCTATGAATAGTCGGCAACTAACAGATAAAAACCCCGAAATATTGGTCTTAACATGTAGTTTGTTGCCATTTTTATCAATCAAGCTTCCAGTCATATTGCTTGGAGTGATAAAATTTAGTTGCTCGTCTTGAAGTTCATTATTTACAAAGAGTTATTCGCCAAAGAACCAGTTATTTGTTATTTTAATTTCATTGCCTTCATAATTTGTAGTCCATTCACTTTTCATTTGGTTTTTTAATTTAGGTTAGTATGCTAGTTTTTGTGCTAATAATTGAAATGCTTAAGATGATTTTTTATCTGCATCATTTAAAGCGCTTACAATTGCTTCGATTCCACTTGGCTCATGGTCATTTCTACTTACGGCAAGACCGTTCTCTAAAATTTCATTTCGCTCTATTTGAATAGCTAATGTTAGCATTTCATATTCGGTTAAATTAGGGTGTTTTACTTTTAACTCTTTAAAAATTTCAACGTATTTTCTAAGTCCTGTTTTCATCTTACTGTTTTGAATTTTACAAATTATTTGCGCGTTGGAAATCTTAGTCTTGTAATTTTAAATACAAGTATTTAAACAAAGGATGCTGCATTGTAAAGAGAGTGTGGAAAATATTCCTGAGTCAGATTTTACCTTCGTCCAAATATAGCCAACTTTCTTGTACTTTATATACAGTGTAGGAAAAAGTATCTATAATTTCGTATGAAGCAGAACGTGAAAAAAACATTCTTATAGCGTAATATGTACCGCGTGAGGGATAGTAGTGAAAATCCTTTTATTTTTTTTGAGAAATAAAAGATTGTAACAAATAGCCCGCCCCTTTATATGCCTGATTTTTATCAAGCATATAAAGGGACACGCCAAAAAATTTTTTTTATAAGAAGAACGCTAATAGAATTCCCATTATAATCATAGAAACCTTAGCGATATTAAACTTGTGGCCTTCGCTACTTTCAAAGATAATTGTAGAAGAGATGTGAAATAAGATTCCGATTACAATTGCCGTAAGTTCTGTGTGGTAGTCGTTTAATATAGGAAGATAGTCAGCCGCAACAGTTCCTAGCGGAGTCATTGCTGCAAAGGTCATCATGAAGGCAAAAATTGCTTTTTTATTCAATTGTGCATTCATGAAAAACGTCGTTAAAATAATTGCAATAGGTAAATGGTGAATTGCAATTCCTATAGCTAAATCATTGTGATGGCTTACCGGAAAGCCTTCTAAAAAAGCATGTATGCACAAGCTTAAAAATAGAAACCACGGAATGTGCGCCATATTAGGATGGCCGTGAACATGACCGTGCTCAGCTCCTTTAGAGAAGAATTCTAAGATGATTTGGAATAAAATTCCCACCATGATAAATGCTCCAATACTTGGATTGTGTGTTTCGTATACCTCTGGCAATAGGTGCATTACTGTCAATGACAGTAAGAATGATCCACTAAAGGCTAGCAATAATTTTAAGTTTGTCTTGTTCTTTGGTTTTAAAATCAAAGCAATAACATAACCTAATAGCACTGATATTAAAGGTAATAAGTAATTCATGATAACTGTTGAATCGTGTGATGGGTTATAAAACTAACCGTTTATTAATGGCCGTGATTAACCAATATAGCAATTACTTAAAAATCATTATTAAGCGTTCGCTCTCATTCTTGTAGAATTTCTTTAACTTATAATCTCCAAAAATGTCTAGCAAGTAGATTCCTGCTTCTTCCATCATAGTTTCAAAATCTTGCAGAGTAAATGCTTTTACTTTTTCAGTGTAATGAAAATTTTGTCCGTTATCGCTAAAAATGATGTCTTTGCAAATGTGGCCATCTTTTAAATAACGTTTAAGATGAAAGTCTATTCCGTCTACAGTTTTTGTTTCTTCAGGGACAAGCGTGTTTAAAACTTGAGTTACATTCATGAAATCGATGACTGCAAAACCATACTCAGACAAGCTCTCTTTAATTGCTTTTAAAGTGGTTAAATTATCTTCTTCATTTTCGAAATAACCAAAACTAGTAAACAAATTAAAGATTGCATCATACTTTTTTTCAAAAGGCTCGCGCATGTCGTGCACCTCAAAGAGTAGGGTCTCGTTTGTATTCTTACTTGCTTCGGCAATACTATTTTCAGAAAGGTCAGCTCCCAAAACATCAAACCCTAATTGGTTCAAGTAAATGGAGTGGCGTCCTTTACCGCAGGCCAAATCCAATACTTTTGCTTGTTCAGGAAGGTTCAAGTAGTGGGTAAGATTATCCATAAAAACTTGCGCCTCTCTATAATTTCTATCTTTATATAATATGTGGTAATACGGTGTGTCAAACCAAGAGCTAAACCAAGTTTGTGCTGGTTGATCTTGATTTGAGGCAGTAGGTTTTAATTCTTCAGACATTTATTCTTTTTCAATTTATTCTATCCGGCAAATTTAGTGTATTTTTGCTGAAAAATAACGAATCAGTTGCGATACAAACAGATTCACATAATTTTTATCTCAAGCGTTTGTAGTTTTATGAAGGGGCTTGTTTTAAATGATACAAAAAGATGGAAGATAATTTTAAGATGGTGGCCAAAACCTTTTTTGGTTTTGAAGAGATATTAGCAAACGAATTGCAAAAATTAGGCGCTCAAGAAGTAGAGCAGGGCGTAAGAATGGTTAGTTTTAAAGGTGACAAAGGTTTTATGTATAAGGCGAACTTGTCTTTGCGTACGGCTTTAAAAATTTTGAAACCTATTTACTCTTTTAGAGCTAATAATGAGCAGGCGCTATATAAAGGTGTTTCTGGTGTGAACTGGTCTAAATATATCAATGCAAATCAAACTTTTGTAATTGATGCAACGGTACACTCAGATAATTTTAACCACTCTGAGTTTGTTTCACAAAAATGTAAGGATGCTATTGTAGATCAATTTAGAGAGCGCACGGGACAACGACCTAGTATTGATAAAGCACATCCTGATTTAAGAATTAATATTCATATTGATAGAGACCAAGTTTCTGTAGCATTAGATACTTCTGGAAATTCATTGCATCAGCGTGGGTATAGAACGGCAACCAATATTGCTCCTATAAATGAGGTGCTTGCTGCAGGTGTTTTATTACTTTCTGGCTGGGATGGAGAAACTGATTTTCTTGACCCTATGTGTGGTTCTGGAACTTTCCTTGCAGAGGCGGCGATGATCGCATGTAATATTCCAGCAAATATTAATCGTAAAGAATTTGCATTCGAAAAATGGAAAGATTGGGATAATGAATTGTTTGATAACATTGTTGATAGTTTATTGAAAAGAGTACGTGAGTTTCATCATACGATTAAAGGGTACGATAAAGCGCCGTCTGCAGTTCAAAAAGCGAAGGACAATATTAAGAATGCTAACCTCGAAGAGTATATTACTATCGATGAACAAAACTTTTTTGACACCGAGAAAACGACTCAGGGAAAATTACACATGGTATTTAACCCACCATATGATGAGCGTTTAGATATACACATGGAAGAATTCTATAAAAACATCGGAGATACTTTAAAGAAAAATTACCCAGGAACTAACTCATGGTTTATTACAGGTAATCTTGATGCCTTGAAATTTGTTGGTTTGCGTCCTTCTCGAAAAATCAAACTTTTTAATGCAAGTATTGAAGCACGTTTAGTGAAATACGAAATGTATGAAGGAAGTAAGAGAACTAAATTTCAAGTAACTGAAGGGGAATAAGAAGAAAGAAAACAGAAGGATACAAATTTATCATTGATAAATAGTATCTAACTTTAATTTTTTTTAAACCTTAAACTTTAAACAAAACAGCATGACAAAATTACAAGTAAGAGCTTTTTTATATCAATTGGGATGTTTTGCAATTCTGTTTATATCTGCGCGCTATTTAGTAGAGATGTACACTGGATTAACAGGACTTTGGGTTCCATTTACTGCATTTGTAGTAGGAACCATTTTATCACCAAAGTTCAAAGCATTGCGCACACAAGATGGCGAAAAGCTATATATGAAATGGATTTTCATTAAAGAGGTAAAGGAAATTGGATAATAACAATCATTGTGTTATTCTAATAAAGTAAAAAAAGGAGCCAATTATAATTAATATAATTGGCTCCTTTTTAATTTTATAGTTGCTTTTTCTGATCGAAAATTAAAATCAAACTACTAGCATTTTTATTTTTTAGGTAACGGTTTCTTAGGAACAATCACCGGAACAATTTTCTTTTTATAAATAGGGATGAAGTAAGAAATAGTATAGTTGAAACCAACACCAAAACTTCCATCATAGGTGCGGTTGAAACCAGGAATGTATAAATTATCAAAGTTATCAGGTTTTTTATTGCTTACTAAAGTATTCAATCGCAAACTGAAACCTACAAATACATTATTGAAAACTTTTGCTTTAACGCCTGCTACAACCTCAACCCAACTAGCACTTAGGCCATTATATTTTTGACCTGAGCTAATTTCTGGAACTTCACCAAAATAAGGAGTTGAATTGTAAATTTTATAGTCATTCAGTTGCTGGCTGAACGAACTAAAACCGTAACGCAATCCCACAGAAATAATATTTTCCATATCCAGCCAGTTTTCATAGGCATTATAATCAAAACCAACTTTCACGTAACTTCCCTTTGTTGTAAAGTTCAAGCGATCATCATCAGTAGTTTTGTTTTCATTTCCTATTTCTGCAGCGGCATAGTATTTTTTAGAAAGACGGTAATCCCCCGTGAACTCAATTCCTTTATAATCTTTGTCATATAGCATGCGAGTCAATTTATATACATCAACACCCACACGCAAACCGTAACGATTGATTTTTGGAACGATATTAATAGTGTCCGTAGGTTTGATAGCTGTTTTACGCACTTCTTCATAATCATTTGCAGGAATAACAGGAGCGGTCTCAGTTTGTGGTTTTACTGGAGCTATCTTTTTAGGACCTGTTTCTTGTGCAGATAAAATGCAGGCTGTAAGGACGAAATAAATACTAAAAATATATTTCAAGGTGTGTCTCATTTTCGTTAGTTATCGTACTCTTTTTTACAGCAAGATATTTAATCCATTGTTGATCTGCAGCTGCACCATCAGTAAGGATAAATGGATTTGCTTGGTCTAATGTGTATTCGGTTTTGTAACCACAAGCTCTAGAAACATACACATTTTCACGAGTATAATTAAACTGAATTTGGTCCTCGTTAGCCACCGGTGTTGTTGTACTACCAAAGTATAAGATGAATCGGTATTTAGTTACATCATCATCTGTTTTTAAAGGAATCGAAACCGTGCTTCCGTTAATTAATGTGCTTGAGTTGAAAGTAACTGCTTCTGTCTCGTTTTCCTCAATAATAGATAAATTAGTTACATTTTTTAAAACAGAAGAATTAGAAATATCGTAAAACGAAATCACTAATCTAGGAGTTGTAATAGTATTAGCATCACAAATATCATCTTTCTCACAACTGGAAAAAGTAAAGGCAATAGCGAGTACTAAGAGAATTAATTTTTTCATATACTTTTTTTTGTGATTGGTGATCAGTAAAAAGTAATTAGTACAAAATTGAAGCTAATTACTTTTTACTAATTACTACCTATCTTAACTCAAGAAGAACGACATTTTCTACGTGATGCGTTTGCGGAAACATATCCACAGGACGTACGCGTGTAACTTTGTATTTCTCATCCATTAAAGCTAAATCACGTGCTTGTGTAGCTGAGTTACAACTTACATAAACTACTTTTGAAGGAGCAATTTTCATAATTTGCTCAATTACGTCTTTGTGCATTCCGTCGCGTGGTGGATCAGTGATAATTACATCTGGCTGTCCGTGTTGTGCGATGAAGCTGTCATTGAAAACCACTTTCATGTCTCCTACAAAGAACTCACAATTTGTGATTTCATTGCGTACCGCATTTGCTTTTGCATCTTTGATAGCATCAGGAACACTTTCGACACCAATTACTTTTTTTGCTTTTTTAGAAACAAATTGAGCAATAGTACCTGTACCAGTATATAAATCATAAACAACTTCCTCTCCAGTTAAACCTGCGAAGTCGCGCGTTATTTTGTATAATTCGTATGCTTGATCAGAATTAGTCTGGTAGAAAGATTTAGCATTAATACTAAATTTCAATCCTTCCATTTCTTCTAATATGTAATCACGTCCTTTGTATAGCTGAATGTCAGTATCGTATAATGTATCATTTGCTTTGCTATTGATAACAAATTGTAATGACGTAATCTCAGGGAATTTATCGTACAAGTAGTCTAATAATAATTCTCTCTTAGCTTTATCGTCTTCAAAGAATTGGATTAATACCATGATTTCACCTGTTGAAGCCGTACGCAACATTAATGTACGTAACAAACCTGAGTGCTCTCTAGGATTAAAGAAAGACAGACCATGCTTGTTAGCAAAATCACGAACTTCATTTCTGATGGCGTTTGAAGGATCTTCTTGTAAGTGACATTTATTAATGTCTAGGATCTTATCCCACATTTTCGGAATATGGAATCCTAAGGCATTCCTATTTCCTAAATCTTCAGTACTGCTAATTTCTGCTTCAGTCAACCAACGGCTGTTAGAGAACGAAAACTCCATTTTATTTCTGTAAAAGAATTTTTTCTCTGATCCTAAAATTGGTTCAAAATCAGGAAGTTCTATTTTTCCAATACGTTGTAAATGATTTAAAACTTCATTTTGCTTATAATAAAGTTGTTGTGTGTAGTTCATGTTCTGCCATTTGCAACCACCACATACCCCAAAGTGCTGGCAAACTGGCTCTACACGATGTTCTGATAATTCATGAAAATGCACTGCTTTCCCTTCGTAAAACGACTTGCGTTTTTTGAATGTTTGTACATCTACCACATCACCTGGTACCACATTTGGTATAAACACTACTTTACCATCCGGTGCCTTTGCAACCGATACGCCTTTTGCACCTGCATCAAGGACTTTTATTTGATGAAAGACAACCTTGTCTGTATTTTTTCTTCCCATGGCGCAAAAATAAGCGTTTGTAAACTTTTATAAATTCAAAAAGCAAAATATTTTTTAAAAAGAGTGCTTTTTATTTTTACGTTATTATTTTCGAGCTCTTATTTAAAGTAAAATAATAAAAAAACCTTAATTTAAATGTAGTTTTTTAAGACTTAAATTTAAATTAAGGGAAAGTATAAAATTCTGTATTTCAATTATCTATATTCTGGATTGTCAAACTCCCATCGTTCTCCATTGTCCCAATCTTTACGAGAGTTACCATAACTAGGATAGCCGTCATTTGCTTTCATCATCGCTGCTAAGTGTAGTAAATTATAGGTCATGAAAGTAGTGTTTCTGTTGGTGAAATCGCTATCAAAACCAACTGGTTTGTCTAGTTTTTCTCCCTTCCATTCTGTATCCCCATAACTTGGTCCAGGTCCCACGGTTCCTATCCAACCAGCATCAGCTTGTGGAGGAATCGAATATCCTACATGTTGTAATGAATACAAAATTCCCATGGCACAATGTTTCACACCATCTTCGTTACCCGTTATAATACAACCACCTACTTTTCCGTAGAATACATATTGACCTTTATCGTTTGTTTTTCCGCTCATGGCGTATAGTCGCTCAATTAATTTTTGTGCTTCAGATGATTTTTCACCTAACCATATTGGAGTTCCCACCACTAATATATCTGCAGCTATAATTTTCTCGTATATAGTAGGCCATTCGTCAGCGTCCCAACCATATTGGGTCATGTCCGGATAAACGCCGCTTGCCACTTTATAATCTATTAATCTTATTTCTTCGACTTTTACATTTTCCTTTTTCATAATTTCCTTCGAAACATTTATTAAGGAAGAAGTGTGGCTGATATCAGGAGACTTTTTCAAAGTACAATTTACATAGACAACGCTTAGATGACTAAAATCTAAATTTTTCATAATGTATTTTATTTATGGTGAATAACTAAACTGTGGTTTACTTTGGTTTTTTCTTTCTATTCGAAAATCGTAAAAGCAACAGCTATTAGCTAAAATAAGGAATATTTTGCAAAGGCTTAGAATTTCAAGACGGCAATGTTATAAAACGTTTTTTTTAATCTCTTTTTTTAATGGAATACACAAGGAGATTATCCGATATATATTTATCAATTATAGCGTTGACTCACAGTAATTAAGCAGATGATGCAGTCTTTTTTTTAGTTCTTCCGTATTTATTTCTCTAGAAACATAATAGTTTTGCTGCCATTTTTGGGTTGTAATGGCCTGTTTGCTTTTTACTATTTCAGTAGGGGCATAAACCCGCATTCCTCTTTTACCATCCTTATTAAGATAGCTGATAATCCCGCGATCCCTAAGTACATTTTTTGGAAAAATAAATTGTCCCATCGTTTCCTCTCTCACAACAGTTACTATAAAATAGTCAAATTCATCATTCCAATCAAATGGAGCCGTAATTCCCTCAGAATTTCTTTTCCAGATTGTAACAAATTGGCCTTGTTTAGCAGGAGTAATTTTCGCTTGACGGTAAATAATCTTCTTATTAGTTAATAGAAACGAACAAGCTTTATATTCTTGACTCTCATTACTAGCGATGAAATTTGTTACTGCAAAATATAATTTTTCGAAATAGTCTTTTAAATTTTGCTGTAGCTGTGATGCGTAATCCATTATATCACTCTTTTTAAATTGGAAAGTCTAATTACAGTTGGAAATTTTTCTTCTTTTTAATTATTGTAAAAGCTTCACTTAGATTGTGCTCTCCACGATGGGAGTAATAGTTACCAGAACGATCAA
>TARA_R110002033_G_scaffold105145_4_pt1 | contig 18772 bp, 18 predicted proteins | sample TARA_R110002033 | Tara Oceans TARA_R110002033 (sample SAMEA4397051) | marine metagenome | biome: Polar Biome; feature: [SRF] surface water layer (ENVO:00010504); material: water (ENVO:00002006), including particulate matter (ENVO:01000060) such as... | depth 5 m
CTCTAATTTTATTTAATACTTTGCATATTTGTAACAAATTAATATTTTTATCAACAATACCAAATGACTATAAAACGTTTAAAAAGTGAATTTGGTATAACCGCAATTTTTTATGAGATTTATCCTTGTCCCTCTATTATTTCTTAGCATATTTTCTAAAGCTCAAAACCCGTATCCGCAAGATTATTTTAGAAATCCTTTAGATATTCCTATCGTACTCGCTGGTACGTTTGCCGAATTAAGATCCAATCATTTTCATGGGGGCTTAGACATAAAGACACAACAACGTGTTGGTTTAAAAGTACATGCAGCCGCCAGTGGATTTGTAAGTAGAATAAAAATATCCCATTATGGTTATGGTAAAGCTTTGTATATAACACATCCTAATGGATACACCTCTGTATATGGTCATTTACAGCATTTTAACCCAGAAATTGAAGCATATATTAAAAAACTACAATATAAAAAAGAATCTTATGAAGTAGAAGTATTCCCTCAAGCTGGAGAATTACCTGTTAATCAAGGTGATATCATTGCTTATAGCGGTAACACTGGTGGTTCTGGCGGCCCACATCTTCATTTTGAAATCCGCGATAAAGAAGAACACCCCATAAACCCTATGCTATTTGGGTTTGACATTAAAGATACCTCCAAGCCAATCATTAGTGATTTATATGCCTATCCATTAGGCGATAGTTCGTACGTTAACAACTCAACAGTTAAACAAAAACTGCGCTTAATCCCTATAAAAAGTGGCGACTACGTTGTTGAAAATATTGAAGCTTACGGCGATATTGGTTTTGCTGTTGGAACTACAGACAGACAAGATTTAGCTGCCAATAAAAATGGCGTTTATAATATTCAAACATTTATAAATGGTAACGAGAATTTTGAATTGAACTTTAAATCCTTTGGTTTTGATGAAACGAAATACATCAATAGATTGATAGACTATGAAGTTTATAAAACAAAAAGACAACGTGTACAAAAACTATTTGTAGATAATAATCCGTTAAGTTTATTTGATTCAGTCATTAATAATGGTGTTATTAAAATTAAAGATAGCACCTACTCTGTTTACAAAATTAGGGTATCTGACTTTAAAAAGAATGACACATGGGTAACCCTAACTATTAAAGGAGAAAAAAGTAATTCTGTTAAATTTACTAGCCCTAAAACTACACCGTACTACATTTATGCAAACCAAACTACAAATTTAAAAGTAGGTCGTGTTTCTGTAGACATGTATCCAGACACCTTTTATGATGATTTTTATATTGACTTTCATGTGGATAACGATACGCTTAAACTTGATAAAGATACTATTCCGTTAAAGAAAAGTATAAAAATTAGTTATGATGTAAGTAACTATTCTGATGAAGACAAAAACAAACTATATATAGCAGAACTTTTAGGCTATAAAAATTTTCCAGCTTATTCATCAACAAAAAGAAACGGTAACAACTTATACACTTTTACTAAAACACTTGGCACCTATGCGCTCACTATGGACGACGAAAAGCCTAGTGTAAAACCTATCAACTTTAAAGATGGTCAATGGTTAAGTAATTTTAGATATTTAAAACTTAAAATTGATGATGACCTTTCTGGTATTTCAAATTATAGAGCAACTGTAAATGGCAAATGGATTTTAATGGAATATGATTACAAAACAAAAACATTAATACACGATTTTAATGATGGTGTGGTTACCGATACCAAAAACAATTTAAAGGTGATTGTTACGGATAATGTTGGAAATAGCTCTACTTTTGAATCGGTTTTTTATAGGAAATAAAAAAATTGCTTTTGAAAACAAAATCTTTAGTTGTCAATCTATTCTTATTTACCTTAATGACTTTTGTTGGGCATTCTCAAACAGCTATCATTAAAGGGATTATTCTTGACACTAATAACCAGCCAATTGCCAATGTTAGCATAAAAGCTGGTACTATTGGAACAGAAACAAATGACAACGGATTTTATATTCTAAACATACCGTCAAACAAAGATGTTTCCATTGAATTCACACATCTTTCACATAAAAAAATAATAAGCACTTTTAATCTTAAAAACGGAGAAACGCTAGAGTTTAATCCCGTAATGAGTTTGTCTATAGAGCAAATAGCAACGGTTGTTATTACTGGAAAAAGTCAAAATATGGTCGAAGGTATTACAACACTAAATCCTGAAACCATCAGGAAAATACCCGGAGCTAATGCGGGTGTAGAAAATTTATTAATGACCTTACCTGGCGTAAGCAACAACAATGAATTAAGTACACAGTATTCTGTGCGTGGTGGTAATTTTGATGAAAACTTAGTATATGTTAATGGTATTGAAATTTATCGTCCTTTTTTAGTAAGATCTGGTCAGCAAGAAGGCTTAAGCTTTGTAAATACTGATTTAGTTGAAAATGTTGAATTTTCTGCTGGAGGTTTTCAAGCCAAATACGGTGACAAATTATCATCCGTTTTAGATATTACTTATAAAACCCCTTATCAATCTGAAATCAATGCTGATTTGAGTCTCTTAGGAGGCAGTGTTTCCATTGAAGGCGTTAGCAAAGACTCTAAACTCTCTGGCATTGTTGGCATACGTTATCGCAACAATAGTTTACTCGTTAATGCCAAAGAAACACAAACCAATTACGATCCTACTTTTTCAGATGTACAAACCTATCTAACCTATAAGTTTACTAATAAATTTCATTTGAGTTTTTTAGGAAATGCTTCCTTAAACAAGTACAATTATCAACCACAGGCTAGACAAACAAATTTTGGAACATTAAGCGATCCAATGGCTTTGATTATTTATTATGAAGGTGAAGAAAAAGATCAGTATCAAACATTATTTGGAGCCTTTAAAGGCACTTATTTTGCGAATGACAACTTAACTATGCATCTTATTGCATCAACATATCACACGACTGAAGAGGAACACTTTGATATTTTAGCCCAATATAATTTGGGTGAAGTAAATTCAAGTATAGGTGATGAAAATTTTGGTGATGTCGAATTTAGTGAAGGTATTGGTAGCCAACTAAATCATGGTAGAAATGATTTAGATGCACTTATTACCAATATTGAGCAGAAAGGACAATACAATATTAATGATAATCAAATTGAATGGTCCGTTAAATATACCCACGAAGATATCAGAGATCGTTTGATTGAATGGGAGGTTATTGATTCTGCTGGATTTTCAATTAGACCGCCAAAAACAACACCAATAAACGAACAACCTTACGCATCGTATAGTGGCCCTATAGAACCTTTTCAAAATGTAAGAGCAACAAATAACGCTCAAATAAACAGAATTCAGGCTTACACGCAATGGAGTAAACGCTCAACCATAGGAACTAGCGATGTTTGGTATAATGCTGGTGTTAGAGTTCATAATTGGATGGTTACAGGTGATAACATTTCCTCTTCAAATCAAACTGTATTTAGTCCGCGAGCTCAATTTGCTATTAAGCCGTCCTGGAAAAAAGATATGCTGTTCAGAATTGCAACCGGAATCTATTATCAACCACCATTTTACAAAGAACTTCGTGATTCTGCAGCCACTGTTCAGCCCAACGTAAAAGCGCAAAAATCATTTCATTTGGTTTTAGGAAATGATTATAGTTTTAAAATGTGGGACAGACCTTTTAAGCTAACAACCGAGGCTTATTACAAAAACTTAACCGATGTCAATCCTTATACATTAGAAAATGTCCGAATTCGCTATAGAGCCGATAACAACGCAAAAGCGTATGCCTACGGTTTAGATATGCGATTAAATGGCGAATTTGTTCCTGGAACAGAGTCTTGGTTTAGCTTTGGATATTTAAAAACCGAAGAGAATATTGATAATAAAGGGTATATAGCAAGACCAACAGATCAGCGCCTGAAATTCGCAGCTTTGTTTCAAGATTACGTGCCCAATATTCCCAGCATGAAAATGTATTTAAATTTGGTTTATAACACAGGGCTTCCCGGCGGTTCTCCCAGTTATGCCGATCCATACGAATATCAAAACAGATTACCTGCTTACAAAAGAGCCGATCTTGGTTTACAGTTTGTATTGGTAGATGAAAACAAGCAATTTAAAAGTGGTTGGAAAAAACCATTTAAAGAGCTGTCTTTTGGGTTTGAAATTTTCAATATGTTTGATGTTCAAAACTCTATTACGAATACTTGGGTTAGGGATGTTTATACTAAGCGTCAATATTCTATTCCTAACTATTTAACACCTCGAGTTTTTAATGTTAGAACAACGATGAAGTTTTAATAAAATTAAATAACTTTGTATAGTTTATTCATACAAATGAACCGCTTCGTACTAATATCCGTTTTACTTTTATCTTTTTCGGCGTCTGCACAAACCATTAATGATTTGTCGTTTGGAACTAATGATACGTTTGAAATTATGACTTGGAATATCCAAGAGTTTCCAAAAAATAATCAAGCTACCATTTATTATGTAACTCAAATTATAGAAGCTTTAGATATAGATTTTATAGCTATTCAAGAAATAAGTAACCAAACTGCCTTTAATGATTTGGTAGATGGTTTGGCTAATTATAATGGTCACTTTGAATCTACTGAATATGATGGGCTCGCTTTTTTATATAAACCAGATGTTATTACAGTAAATCGCGTTTATAGAATATTTGAAACCTCTAACTATTGGAATGTATTTCCTAGAGCCCCAATGGTTGTTGATATCACCTATAACAATCAACATTTATATATTATCAATAATCATTTAAAGTGTTGTGGAGATGGTACTTTAAGTTTAGGTGATACAACTGATGAAGAAAATAGACGATATGAAGCCGTTAATCTGCTAAAAAATTATATTGATACAAACCTCCAAAATGAAAATGTTATTCTGTTAGGAGATTTAAATGATGTCTTATCAGATGGTATAAATAATAATGTATTTCAAAGTTTGATAGATGATACAAGTAATTACTTGTTCGCAGATCACGATATTGCTTTTGGCCGTAATACTAATTGGTCATATCCAACATGGCCATCACATTTAGATCATATTTTAATTACCAATGAATTATTTGATGAATTTGCATTAGCAAGTTCAACAACTGAAACTATTAAAATTGACGACTACCTCTCTAATGGATGGACAGAATATGATCAAAATGTTTCCGATCACCGTCCTGTTGCTTTAAAACTGACTTTAGATTCCAATTTAGGTGTTAACGATGTTTCTAAAAATCAATCCAGTAAACTAATTAATTATCCAAACCCCTTTAATACTTCAACTACATTTTCATTTAAAAACATATCAGGAAATACTCAAATTGAAATTTTTAATGTTTTCGGACAATCTGTTTTTAATGCTCCTATTGCTAACGGACAAACAAAGTTTCAATGGACAACCCAGGGGCTATCTAACGGAATTTACTTTGTTAAGTTAGTATCTGATAAAAAAATAATAGCTCATACAAAAGTTGTATTGGCTAGATGAATTAAACCTTATTTCTCTATCTTTATTACCAATAATAGTTAAAAAACAGTATACTAAATCGATGAAAACAATTCTTAAAATTCTCCTTGTCATCATTACAATTCAGTTAAGTAATGCTCAAAACAATATTATTCCTGTTCCTGTAAGTTACAAATCCAATGATTCGTTCTTCACATTTGATAATACAGTACAAATTAAAATTCAATCGGAAGATGAGAAGGTTATTCAGTATACAGAAAATTTTATTTCCTTATTAAAAGAAAAAGGATTTCAGTTAGATTCAAACAACCAAAAATCTAAGAAAACTATTACTATTAGTCTTTTAAAAACCATTGATTCTGAACTGGGGAATGAAGGTTACAATTTAAAAATTGATAACAATACAATATCCTTAAGTGCTAACAAACCCGCTGGTATTTTTAACGGGTTTCAAACCTTAAGGCAATTATTTCCTCCAAAATTTGAACAGAACAACCAAAAGCTATCAACACTAACTATAGAAGGTTGTGAGATTAAAGATTATCCGCGATTTAAATGGAGAGGTTTAATGCTTGATGTAAGCAGACATTTTTTTACAGTGGATGAAGTAAAGACATACATTGATAAAATGTCTCAATATAAATTGAATGTGTTTCACTGGCATCTTACCGATGATGAAGGCTGGCGCATTGAAATAAAATCCTTACCCAAATTAACAGAGGTTGGAGCATGGCGCGTGGAGCGGTTTGGTGCTTTCGGAAAAAGCAGACCGTATCCAAAACCTGATGAAAAAGCTACCTATGGTGGATTTTACACCCAAGAACAAATAAAAGATGTTGTAAAATATGCAGCAGAAAGAAATATTACCATAGTCCCTGAAATTGATATGCCCGGACACAGTATGGCTGCCTTAGCTGCCTACCCAGAATTGTCGACCAAAAAAGAGCCCAAGTTTGTTAGTCCAGGTGTGAAATTCTCTGAATGGTATGGTAATGGAAAATTTAAAATGTTGATTGAAAACACCTTAAATCCTGCAGATGAAAATGTTTATGATTTTGTAGATAAAGTGTTTACTGAAGTTGCTCAGCTTTTCCCTGGAGACTATATTCATATGGGAGGAGATGAAGCATATCATGGGTATTGGGAAGGAGATAAAGACGTTCAATCTTTTATGAAAGAACACGATATTGCTAATGGTAAAGAACTGCAAAGTTATTTTGTAAAACGTGTTGAGAAAATAATTAGTTCAAAAGGTAAAAAACTAATTGGTTGGGATGAAATTTTAGAAGGTGGCCTTGCAGATGAAGCTACGGTTATGAGTTGGAGAGGCATGAAAGGAGGTATTGAAGCTGCTAAACTTGGACACGATGTGGTTATGTCACCTTCCACGTTTGCGTATCTTGATTATACACAAGGCGATTACAGTGTTGAAAATAAAGTATATGCAGACTTAAGTTTAGAAACCTCTTACAGTTTTGAACCTGTCCCAGACACCGTTGATCCAAAGTTTATTTTAGGCGGACAAGGAAATCTGTGGGCCGAAAAAGTACCGACTATGGCTTTTGCGTTTTATATGACTTACCCAAGGGCTATGGCTTTATCAGAAACATTTTGGAGTCCAAAAAAATCAAAAGACTGGGCCAGTTTTATCAATCGAGTTGAAAATCATTTTACAAGATTTGATAATGCCAATTTAAATATTTCAAAAGCGGTTTTAGATCCCATTATAACCGTTTATGAAAAAGATGGTAAACTCATGTGTGAATTAAAAAATTCTATACCAAACACAGAAATATTTTATACTATTAATAATACCTATCCAGCAAAATTTGGTTTAAAATATACAGGTCCTTTTGAAATTCCCGAAGGTGATTTAAGTTTACATACACAAACTTTTAGAAATGGAATTGCTATAGGGCGACCATTAAAAGTTGATAGAACAGATCTTGAAAAACGAGTTAAAAAATAATTAAGCAACTATTAAAGTTTTTAATTGCTCTATTACAAAATCAATCTCTTCTTTGGTATTATAAGTGCTAAATGAAAAACGAATGGATGGTTTTTGTAAATCGGTTTCACTTAATAATTCTGCTAACACATGCGAACTTTGTATACTTCCGCTTTGGCAAGCACTCCCTTTAGAGCAGGCAATCCCTTTTAAATCTAATTGAAATAATAACATGGCCGAATGTTCTGCTGAAACAGGTAAGCAAACGTTCACAATAGTATAAGTACTTTTTTTAATATCACCGGAATGGCCATTGAAAGTAGCTAATGGAATTTCTTTCTTAATCCCATCTACAAAATGCTGTTTTAAATCTTGAACATAGGCGTGCTGACTTTCCATAGTTGTATGGGCAATACTCAGCGCTTTTTCAATCCCTACAATATTATGAACACTCTCTGTACCTGCTCGTAAGCCTCGCTCCTGTTCACCACCAAAAATCAAAGGTTTTAACCCTGAGTTTTTTCTAATAAAAGCAAAACCAACGCCCTTGGGGCCGTGAAACTTATGAGCACTTGCCGCTATAAAATCAACTGGTATTTCTTGTAAGTTTAAAGGATAATGACCAACAGATTGCACCGTGTCGCTATGAAATAAGGCCTTATTAGCTTTACATAATAAAGCAACACGTTGGATATCTAAAATATTACCAATTTCGTTATTCACATGCATTAAGCTCACCAAGGTTTTTTTAGGATTTTGAAGCAACTCTTCAAGATGCTTATAATCAATTTCACCATTCGCATCAACATTTACATAACTAATTGAAATATGATATTCCGTTTGAAGCTGTTCAACAGTATGTAACACTGCGTGATGTTCAATTTTGGAAATAATAATATGTTCTACATGTAAATCTCTTACAGCACTTCTTAAAACTAAATTATCGGCTTCAGTTCCACCTGCTGTAAATACAATTTCTCCTGCAGACACCTTAAAAAATGAGGCAATAGCCTTTCTGGATTTTTCAATAAGTGCTTTTGATGACCTTCCAAAACTATGTGTTGACGATGCATTACCATAACTTTGTTTCATAACTTGAGTCATGGCATCAATAACGTCCTCATGAATTTGAGTCGTTGCAGCGTTATCTAAATAAACGGTCTTCATAAAAAGAGAAATTCTTGTTTAAAAATTAAAATCTAAACCCAATAAAAAAATACTTGTCTTTTAAGAGTTCAAAAATACTTGAAATAAAATTATTATCAATATGATGCGTTATAAATAACAATTCCATTATTTTTGTCAAAACCCAAATACAATGCGTAACACTTTTTTTCTAGTCATTATTTTAAGTTTAGTTTTTGTTTCATCCTGTAATGATGGAAATGTTATTACTGTTGAATTTGATTTTGGTGATACGTTTCAAGTTTGTGGCTCAGACGGTTTGGTATTCTACAAAACAAAAAATGATCCTTCTGAATCATTATCCATAAAAATTCCATCTATAACTTTAGACGATATTATTGCTGTTGGTGATGATAATACGTATGAAAAAGAGTTTACCATTAGTGCAACAAATCCATTTAATTATAGGTCTTACAGTAATGCATCCTTGCCTTCTAATTTATTTTGCAATGATGTTCCGCTTTCCGATATTGTTATTACCAATGATTTAGAAAGTACCTCAGGTACAGCTGTCATTAATACGGTTTTAACCGAAGATGATAATGATGGAATTCCTGCTGAATTAGAGGATGTTAATGGTGATGGCCAACTAACCAATGAAGATGATACCGATGGTGATGGAATTCCCAACTATAAAGATATTGATGATGATGGTGACAATGTGCTCACAAAAGATGAAAACCCAGATCCTAATGGTGATGGCATACTTGATGATGCACAAGACACTGATGGTGATGGCACACCTGATTATTTAGACACTGATGATGATGGTGATGGTATATTGACACGAGATGAAGAAAATAGTTCTCAAGATTTAAACCCTGGCAATGATGTAACTAATGCAGACGTAGGTGCTGATTATTTAAACCCAGATGTAAAAACTCAAATTGCAGCGACAGCTTATAGAGTGCATACCATTTATAAAACGTATGTTGTATCGTTATATCTTAAAAATATTTCACTACCAAATATTTATCAGGATGTATTTGATTTTGGAACTTTAGAGGATAGTTCATTATCAACCTCAATTAAGGTCACACCGGATTTTAATTAATCATTTGGTGACACATTTTGATAAATATAAACTTCGGTAGCACCTAAACCATATTTTTGGTAATTGGCATCATAAAATTTTACGTTATTATAGCGTCCAAAGAGATAGTCTAATTCAATTTTTAAAACACCTTCTCCTACCCCGTGAATAAATACCACTTTTTGAATTCGTTTTTTAATGGCAAAATCTAACTGACGTCTGGCTGTATCCAATTGTAAGGTTAACATATCATGGTTGGTCATGCCTTTTGTTGAATTAACCAAATGATGAATATGTAAATCAACCTCCATAGTGGGTTGATACCGTTCTTTAGCCTTAATAGTGGGTTGTTTTCTTCTTGATGGTTTTTCTTTTTCTGAAATAACTTCATTAATAGTAGAATATGTAAACAACTCTCTTTTAAAATTCTGAGTGGTCTTATTTTTCATTAGTTCAACAGAATTGAAATCTAAAAAAAATCCATCCTTAGTTTCAATGGTAATTGAATCTCCTTTTATCTCAGTTATAACACCTGATAAATCCTCATCAATAACCAATACCGAATCTCCTACTTTAAAATCCATAATTACTCCTCTTTAATAAAATCATCAGTATCATCGGCATCTTGCTTACTTGGAATGGTTTTAGAAATTCTGTAGATACCAATCATAAGCAACGCAATGCCTCCTATTAAAATATACTCATTTTGCTCAGTGCCCGACTTAGCAGAAATAGCAACAACAGAACCTAAAATGATGAGTATATAGTTTAAATATTTCATTTTGTAACCATTTAATTATTGAAAAACTAAATTACATAAATAATTATGGTTTGTAAGCGTTTCCAAATTCATTTTAATTTCAGATTTTATTTTTTCCTCAACATGGTTCCTTTTACTATATTAGCTTTATAATTAGAACTTTTTATGTCCGGACTTGATGACTACATGATTCCTTGCCTAAACAAAAAACTCTTTGGAGTGGAATGCCCGGGTTGTGGTATACAACGATCCTTATCACTAGTCATTCATGGAGAATTTACTGCAGCTTTTAAAATGTATCCTGCTATTTATCTTTTAATACTTTTATTCACATTTATAGGTTTAAATTTTTTCTTTAAATTTAAAAATTCAAATAAAATAATATCTATACTTGCTATAACCTCAATCATTACTATCATATTGAGTTTTATTATAAAAAAAATAATTTAAACTGTTTAAAATGAAGAAAAAACTAAACCCGACTTTAATTTATGTATTATCAATTTTAGGATTTATTTGTTGCTGCTTAGGTGGTGCTGTTCTATCAATACCTGCATATGTAATGGCCCATAACAAAGTTAAAGATGCTGAATTACATCCTGATGATTATGAAGGAGATTTAAAAGCGATGAAAACAGCTAAAACTGTAGCTCTTATATCTGCTATTATAAGTGGTTTGATTCTTATTAGAATTATTTATGTGGTTGCCACAAGTGACTGGGACGAACTAACAAGAACTATTGAAGACGCTATTGAACAAGCTAGACAACAACAAGGCTGATAATATAATTGAAATCATAAAAAAGGCGACCAAATTTGGTCGCCTTTTTTATAAGTTTAATAGTATAAATTAATTGAAAAATGCAGTTCCCATAGCTCCTATAAGGATTAATACATAAATACTTATAATTACGATAACAAAAATCCCCATGAATTTATAGTGCGATTTTAAATTTAAAAAAGCAATTCTAAAATCCTCATTACTATTTAGTTTCAAAGCACTTTTTACTCTCTTAGAAAACCTAAACAAATAGATCACTGGAAATAGATAAATGAGTGCTAAAACAATATAAAAAAGACCTATTCCCATTGAATAACCAAGGTTATACAACGTATTACTACTTCCTGCTAAATTATTTAATCCACTAAAAAAGCCTATAAAAATACCTGCCAGAACCATAAGACCTACGCCTATAAAACCCATTATTGACAAAAAATAAGACCATTTTGAAATTTCGCTTAAATAACCTTTAATTTCATCTTTTACTTCAAGTTCAAAACTTTCAAAAACTGATTTTTCTTCCATGTATTTATTTTTTAAACTCTTTAAGTGTTTTTATAATGATACTTACACAGTCTAATAATTGTTCTTCAGTCATAACCAATGGTGGCGCAAAACGAATAATGTTTCCGTGTGTTGGTTTTGCCAACAAACCATTATCGCGTAATGCCAAACAGATGTTCCAAGCGGTATCGCTATCTTCATCATCATTAATTACAATCGCGTTAAGTAAACCTTTACCTCTTACTAATTTTACTAAATCACTAGTGTCAATATATTTTTGAAGTTCACTCCTGAATAGGTTTCCTAATTTAAAAGCATTTTCTGCTAATTTTTCGTCTCTAATTACTTCAAGAGCTGCCATAGCAACCGCAGCAGCTACTGGATTTCCTCCAAAAGTACTTCCATGATTCCCAGGTGTAATGACATTCATAATAGAATCATTTGCTAAAACTGCAGAAACTGGATATACACCTCCACTTATTGCTTTTCCTAGAATTAGAATATCTGGTTTTACATCTGGTGTTCCTGAACAGTTTTTATCTGCGCATGAGCAATTACCACAAGTGGCCAATAAACGACCAGTTCTGGCAATGCCAGTTTGGACTTCATCAGCTATAAACAAGACATTATATTGCTCACAAAGCACTTTTGCTTTTCTTAAATAATCATCACTAGGCACATAAACTCCAGCTTCACCTTGAATAGGTTCTACTAAAAACCCTGCAACATTTGGGTTGTTTTTTAAGGTGGTTTCTAAAGCTTCTAAATTATCATACTCAATTTTTATAAAACCTTTTGTAAACGGTCCGAAATGCTGACGCGCTACTGGGTCATTTGAAAACGAAATAATAGTGGTTGTACGTCCATGAAAATTATTTTCGCAAACAATAATTTCCGCTTCATTTTCATGAATTCCTTTAACTTCATACGCCCATTTTCTACAAATCTTTAAAGCCGTTTCTACGGCTTCTGCTCCAGTATTCATAGGAAGTAACTTATCAAATCCAAAAAACTCACAAGCGAATTTTTCAAATTTTCCAAGCATGTCATTATGAAAAGCTCTGGATGTTAATGTTAAAGTTTGTGCTTGCTTAACCATAGCATTGACAATTTTTGGATGACAATGTCCTTGGTTGACAGCTGAATAAGCCGATAAAAAATCGTAATAGCGTTTCTCGTCTACGTCCCAAACATGAACGCCTTCTCCACGGGTTAATACTACGGGTAGCGGATGGTAGTTGTGTGCACCATACTTGTTTTCTAATTCAATTGCTTGCTGAGATGTTAATTGTTCTAAAACAGCCATTTTAATTTATTTTTTAATTAATAAAATAACCATTCCTACTGTACCTTTATCCTTTCGAAGACTCGAAAATTCAGCGTGGGAGAGAAATCATCCCTAGGGCTTGCAAATTAACAAATATTAATTGCTTCAAGAAATCTTATTAAAATTATTGCGAACTTTATAAACAAATTTTTATAATAAACTTCGTAACATCAGTTACCATATATTAAATTTTAAACTAATAGTTTTGTAAAAATTAAATTTAAAGCATAATGAAAAACATTTTATCATTAATTCTGTTAAGTGTTGTTGTTTCTTTTTACAGTTGTGGTAACAAAAAAAAGATAAACAACCAGAGCAAATAACAATTGAAACAAATCCTGAGGTTAAAAAGGAAGCACCTAAAAACGTTGAAGTATCTCCTGAACAGGCTGCTTTAATAAAAAAAGGTCAACAATTATTTAAAGACAAAACCTGCATTACCTGTCATTTAACAGATACCAAAGTGGTTGGGCCATCTGTTAAAGATATTAGCAGAATTTACAAAGAAAAAGATGCTGATATTGTTGCTTTTTTAAAGAGTGAATCAGATCCTATTGTAGATACTAATCCAGGACAAGTGACCATTATGAAAGCTAATTTAGATAGTTTTGTTAAAAACTTAAAAGATGATGAATTGCAGGCTATTAAAGCTTATATGATGAGTGTAAAATAACTTTCTGTAATTTTATTAAATATTTTAAAACGCCTGATACTATTTAGGCGTTTTTTAATGCAAAAAAATTACTTTTGCAGCATGTCAAGAAGAAACAAAAAACAAATTTTTACCAATATAGAAGTCATTGATGCGGGAGCTAAGGGTAAAACCATAGCAAAAGCACCTGACGGAAAAGTGATTCTTTTACCTAACGCTGTTCCTGGAGATGTAGTCGATATACAAACGTTTAAAAAACGTAAGGCGTATTATGAGGGAAAGGCTGTAAAATTCCATAAACTTTCAAATAAACGAACACAACCTGCCTGCGAACATTTTGGTGTTTGTGGTGGCTGCAAATGGCAGGATATGGGGTATGAACATCAACTCTTTTATAAACAAAAAGAAGTTGTTAATAATCTTGTTCGTATTGGACATATTGAATTACCTGAAGTCACCCCAATTTTAGGTTGTGAAAAACAATATTTCTACAGAAATAAAATGGAGTTTTCCTTTAGCGACGTACGCTGGTTAACCTTAGAAGAAATTCAATCTGATGAAGATTTAGGTGATAAAAATGCTTTAGGATTTCATATTCCTGGTATGTGGGATAAAATTTTAGACCTAAATACATGTCATTTACAAGAAGATCCTTCTAATGCGATTAGAAACGCCGTTAAGCAATTTTCAATTGAAAATAACTTTGAGTTTTTTAATACGCGTAATCAAACAGGCCTCTTGCGAACCATGATGATTAGAACCGCTAGCACTGGTGATATTATGGTTATGATTCAATTTTTTAAAGACGACAAACCAAAGCGCGAATTATTGTTAGATTATATTGCAGAAACGTTTCCGCAAGTAACCTCGCTTCAATACGTTATTAACGGTAAGGCTAACGATACTATTTATGATCAAGAGGTGATTTGCTATAAAGGCAACGACCATATTTTTGAAGAGATGGAAGGATTGAAATTTAAAATTAATGCTAAATCTTTTTATCAAACCAACTCTGCTCAAGCTTATGAGTTGTATAAAATAACCAGAGACTTTGCAGGTTTATCTGGTAGTGAATTAGTTTACGACCTCTATACAGGAACTGGAACCATTGCTCAGTTTATCGCTAAGCAAGCAAACAAAGTTATTGGTGTAGAAGCAGTTCCTGATGCTATTATAGCCGCTAAAGAAAATGCACAATTAAATAACATAACGAACGTTGACTTCTTTGTAGGCGATATGAAACAAGTATTCAATGCTCATTTTATAGCCACTCATGGTCAACCAGATGTTATTATTACAGATCCACCAAGAGATGGTATGCACAAAGATGTTGTACAACAAATATTGAACATTTCACCAGAAAAAATAGTGTATGTAAGTTGTAATAGTGCTACACAAGCACGAGATTTGGCCTTGATGGATAGCGACTACAAAGTAACCAAAGTACAAGCTGTAGATATGTTTCCGCAAACATTTCATGTTGAAAATGTTGTACTTTTGGAAAAACGATCTGAAACAGCCCACTAATTTTGAAGTCTTAAAAGTAAATGAAACACTATAAAATATTAGCGATACTTTTTGGTATTTTTACCATCATGACTATAGGTTGCGAACCTGATGACATTTGTCCGGAAAGCACGCCAACAACACCTAGTTTGATTATTAGGTTTTATGATATTTCCAACCAGGAAAACAAAAAAAACGTGTTCAAGTTTCGTATTCAAGGTGTAGATAATGATGCCCCTTTACCCAATTACAATATAGTAACAACAGATTCTATTGTACTTCCTCTAAAAACAGATGCCACCAGTACACAATATAAACTTCATGAAGATTATACTTATAACGATAATGGTACTCCTGATGACACATCTGATGACACTATAGGTGGTAACGAAGATATTATTACCATAAATTATTCAACTGAAGAAGTATATGTATCAAGAGCCTGTGGCTACAAAACCATTTTTAAAAATGTAACCCTTACCATAGAACCTGATGCCGATAACTGGATACAATCAAAAGAATCATTAACCGAAAACCAATCTGTAGAAGATGAGACAGCAGCACATTTCAAGTTATTTCATTAGTTTTTTAATGGGTCTGCTAGTTTGTGTATCGGTTGATGCACAAAATGACAGCATTGTTAATGCCGTAAATGATTCCGTAAAAGTAAAACAACAATATGGCCTTCGTGTAGGTGGAGATATTGGTAAATTAATTCGTACGTCTATTGATGATAAATATACAGGCTTTGAAGTTAATGCCGATTACAGATTGAAACAAAATTTATATGTTGCTGGTGAATTAGGTATCGAAGAAAAGAATACGATTAATGATTATTTGAATGTAACCAGTAACGGAACCTATTTAAAAGCTGGTATAGACTACAATTTATATAGAAATTGGTTAGATATGGAAAATATGGTTTATACTGGATTCAGGATTGGTGCTTCAACATTTAGTCAAACTCTAAACAGTTTTAGCGTGTATAGTACAGACCAATATTGGCAACCTCAATACAGTTCTAGCGACGCCCAAAAATTTAATAATTTATCCGCTTTTTGGGTAGAGCTTATTGTTGGAATTAAAGTAGAATTATTCAATCATTTATATTTAGGATTAAATGCACAGCTTAAAGGTTTGGTTAGCGAGACAGAACCAAATAACTTTCAAAATATTTATATTCCTGGTTTTAATAAAACCTACGATAGTAGCAAAATTGGTGTCGGTTACGGATATACGCTATCTTATTTAATTCCTCTATACAAAAAGGATAAAAAATAATTATCTTTTTTAAAAGGTCATACAATATACCAGTCGAGTTACGCTGCAAAATCTTTATTTCATAGTCGTAAAAAGCTCCATAAAGTAATACTACTTTTTTTGGGGTGATTTCTTCTAATTTTGTAATTTAGACGTGTTGGATTGTTCATTTCAATTCGTAAAAAGCAATAACACCCTGATTACTAGTTTTTTAAAAACTATTAATTTGGTTAGTTTGTGAAAGACACATTCTTTATTGCTTTCAAATTAAAACTTTAAAAATAGATTATGTTATACTCCAAAATTTTAATCGCAGTTGACAACAGTGAATTCTCAATAAAAGCCGCCCAAAATGGATTTAAATTGGCAAAACAACTGGATGCTACCGTAGCCTTATTATACGTAGTAGATACCACCAAAGCTGTTGCTAATATTGATACAGGTGTTTATCCTGAACAAGCTTTGTTTCTACTAAAAAAAGAAGCAGAACAAACACTTAACAAACTAGCCGATTTATATGATGGAGGCGGAGAAGTTATAAAATTTATGCCTCAAGGAATCCCTACAAAAGATATTATTAAAACTGCTGAAAAATGGGAAGCAGACTTGATTGTTTTAGGCACACACGGAAGAACAGGTTTAATGCATCTTTTAGTTGGTAGTGTTTCAGAATCTATTATCAGACATTCTAAAATACCTGTGATGGTATTTCCTTCAAAACATTAAACTTACCGAAATAAGTTTTTTTAAACTCGTTACTATTATATGAAACAATCGGGTTTCAAAACCTGTTGACCATTAGGGGTTATATATACTTTATAGTTAAATACTTGAGCAGATAAAGCAGTAATGGTTATAAATAAAGTAATTCTTAGATTAGACTTTGTATGTTATAAATTCGTAAATTAGTATAGCGAACGCATACAATTACAAGATATCATGTCTTACTCAAAAATCCTCATAGCTGTTGATAGTAGCGAATATTCTATGAACGCTGCTAAAAAGGGATTAGAATTATCTCATCAACTTAATGCTAAAGTTGCTTTGTTGTATGTTATTGATACTTCCAAAGCCTTGGGTAATATAGACGCAGGAATCACTGCAGAAGAAGCACTAATTATTTTAAAAAAAGAAGCCGAACAAACACTTGATGAATTAGCTGCTATGTACAATGGTACATCTATCATGAAATTTATACCAGAAGGTCTGCCCTCAAAAGATATTATAAAAACCGCCGAGATATGGGAGGCCGATTTAATTATTTTAGGTACGCATGGAAGAACTGGTTTACTTCATCTTTTGGTTGGTAGTGTCGCCGAACATATTATTAGGCATTCTAAAATACCTGTTATGGTCGTTCCTTCAAGATAAGTAGTAAAATATTTGCTGTTAATACGCATGCTTATATAACGTTTTGTTTATATGCATTCTAAAATGAACAATTCTAATTAATACAGGTAGGTTTTTAAGTAAAAAAACACTATTTTAGTGTATTCCTTCCATGTAAAATGTATTAAAAGTCTCTCAAGCCCCATTAATAATGGTTACAAACAACTTTTTTCTGCAAGAAGAAACGTTAACACATCTTATCAAAAATTCTTTTGATATGATTGTGCTTTTAAATTCTGAAGGCATTCAACATTACGTCAGTCAGTCATGTGAAAAAATATTAGGTTTTCGTCAAGACGAACTCATAAATATTCAAGTCATAAAAGACATGATTCACCCAGACGATCAAGAGTTCGTTAAAGCTGAATTTCTAGCTATTCTTAAAAATAAAACAACTGAAGGAGTCCAGTATAGGCACAAACACAAAAACGGTAGTTGGGTATATCTGGAAACTAATGGTAGCAATCAATTAGATAATCCGGCAATTAAATCCATAGTTCTTAATGTTCGCGATATTACTGAAAGAAAAATAACAGAACAAACGCATCTAGATATCACAAAAAAACTTAAGGAACTTAACGCCGCCAAAGACAAACTGTTTTCCATAATTGGTCATGATTTAAGAAGTCCGTTTAACAGCATTATAGGTTTTTCTGAATTGCTCTTAGATAATTATAAAAACATGAGTAATGACGAATTGGAACAGTATTTAACCATTATAAATACCTCATCTAAATCCACACTCCTTTTAATTGATAATTTATTAAAATGGGCGCAATCTCAAACTGGAAAGATTATTTACAAACCCGAAAAAATAAACGTATCATCTACAATTCGCGACTTAATTGAAACATGTGCTAATGCAAAGGTTAAGAACATTTCTATAAACTACAGTCAAACTCAAGACCTTTTCGTGGTCACCGATATAAATCTAATAACCACAGTAATACGAAATCTTATTTGTAATGCC
>TARA_R110002033_G_scaffold37974_1_pt1 | contig 18758 bp, 18 predicted proteins | sample TARA_R110002033 | Tara Oceans TARA_R110002033 (sample SAMEA4397051) | marine metagenome | biome: Polar Biome; feature: [SRF] surface water layer (ENVO:00010504); material: water (ENVO:00002006), including particulate matter (ENVO:01000060) such as... | depth 5 m
CTTAAAATTAGTACTTTTATTAAAAATGCTAACTTAAGCCGTGTAAAATTAATTGCTGGTTTTAGCCAATTTACGAAAGTCCTTTGGGACTTTCTTCGTTCGTGTTTTATTTACTAACTTTAGTGCTTAAAACACGCAACTAATCATACACAACAACGTTGTAGGGTATTTAAGAATACAAATGAACAATCACACAAAAAACCAACATTATGTTCCTCAATTTTTATTAAAAAACTTCTCAAGTAAAGGAGGTAAATTTATTTGGGCATTTGATAGAAAAGAAAAATATAATATTAAAAACCAAATTAAAGAACGGGCGATAAAAAGAGTTGCAAGCGAAGAATATTTCTATGACCAATTTAAAAATAGTGAAATTGGAAGTTATGAATATATATTGCAAAAAGCCGAAGATACTTCTGCGCCAATCATTGAAAAAATTATAAAAACAAAAAAAATTGAGAATCTAACTCAAGAAGAAAGAATGAACTTATCATTTTTTATTGTGTTACAAAAATTAAGAACTAAAGGTCAACTAATACAAACAGAATCTTTTATGAATAGTTTCTCTGAACAAATGAGAGACAAAGCCTATATTAACTCACCGAAGATTGAACATAAAAAAATATGGTTTTCAATGTTGGAACAATCAACAAGTTTTTATGAAGTACTTTTTAATAAAGTTTGGATGTTAAGTGAAAGCAATAATGAATTTCTTATTTCAGATAATCCTGTTTCTTTACAAAATACTACTGACAGAAGTGAAATAAGAGGAACTTTAGGTTTAGATTCTTATGGAATTGAAATTTATTTACCAATTTCACCATCATTAACTCTTTGTTTATTTTGTGAAAAAATGTTTTCTAAAAGTGGTTATCACAAAAAACACATCCCGAATTTACAATGTGAACCAGAAAATATTGAGAATTTTAATTCACTTCAAACCGCATATTCTGAACGATTTATCTTTTCTAACAAAAATAATTTTGAACTAGTTAAGAAACAATTAAAAAACACCCTACAACACGGTGTATAAAACATAGCTAATAATTGCTTAATCGAAAGGTTTGTGTATATTTAGAAAGTCCGCCAAATTTTTAATTTGGCTTTTAAAAAGAGAGAAATTAAAACAAAATATAAAAATTCGGCTCTGTGTTAATCTGAAAGGTTAGTGTTTTTTTACACGCTACGTTTCATACACAATACCGTTAGCACTAATTAAACTCAACTTTTCGAAAGCCAATAAAGTTTAACCAATATTTAACAACCGTTTTTTACATTACGCTATACTTTTGAAATAAAACATTTTATCTAACTTTTTGATATGACAAAACAACTCTTAATAATAATTTTATTATTCTGTTCCAACATCTATGGGCAAAATATAACAGACAATATTGTTGGTTCCTCTTTATTAATTCAATCTAAAATAATGAATGACGAGAGAGAGATTCAAATCTTCTTGCCAGATGGCTATGAAGATTCTGATATAACATATCCTGTTCTCTATATTTTAGATGGTCAGCGATATTTTTTACACGCAGTAAGTCTTCAAAAGTCATTTATTGAATTCAAGCAAACACCTGAATTTATAATAGTTGGAATTTCAAAGAAAACATCTGATAGAAATAGAAACTTTAGTGTGAATTCACAAAAGTACTTGGACTTCATTAAAAAGGAAGTTATTGACCATATTGATAACCAATACAGAACGTCTGAAAAACGGATGTTATTCGGTTGGGCATTTGGTGGTGGTTTTGTTATTGAAACGATGACAAATGAACCAAATTTATTTGATGCCTACATTTCAGCAAGTCCATTTCCGCTAAAAGAAAAAATAAATGAAATAGATAACTTTCTAACAGAAAATTCAAGTTTCAATAAATTATTATTTTTTAGTTCTGGAACAAATGAAGGTGTCGTAAAAGATGGAACGAATGAACTAAATCTACTTTTGATAGATAAAGCACCAAAAACAATGAATTGGTTCTTTAGAGAATTACAAGGTGAAGAACATAGGTCTACACCTTTCACTACACTATATCACGGAATTAAAAAATACTACAACTACTTTCCTGAATTGCAATTTAATAGCCTTGAGGAATTCTCAAATTCTGGCGGATTAGATTATGTTTATAGTTATTATCAAAAGCGAGCATCAGAATTTGGGTTTTCAAAAGATTTGCCTGATTGGACAATGTTTACATTAACAAGAAACGCCATAAGAGCAAATGATTATAATCAATTTAATAACTTTGTAAATGAGTTTAAGAACACAGAATTTATCAGCAGATTAAGAGTAACACGAGCTTGTTCAATTGCAGAATTTTATTTAAAACACAACGAATATGATAAAGCAATTAAGTTGTTTTTGTTTTTGGCAGAAAAACATCCAAACTCTGTAAGACCTCTGAACGGATTGGGAGACACATACAAAGAATTGAAAAAAGAAAGAAAGGCTTCTTCGTATTATAAAAAGGCAAAAAAAATATCTGAAAGTAATTCTAACTGAATAATAACTAGTGCTAACACCGTATAAAATTAATTGCTGGTTTTAGCCAATTTACGAAAGTCCTCGCGGACTTTCTATCTGTGATTTATTTGCTAACTTTAGTGTTTAAAACACGCAACTAATCTTATACAATCACGTTACCTGCAAGCTAAAAAAACCAGCCGCACAAATAGCACATTTGGTTTTTGCCGACACACAAGCCAATACTAAAAAACCCAAAAGAGCTATTTTTTGCCAACGCTCGACATTCCGTTAACCGAAAAATGTAAATTGACAACCGAAAACTATATTATAAATTAAACTAGTGAATGACTGAAAATATTAACCAAAACCCTGAACAAATAGCTCGTCATAAAATAGAAGAACTGTTAAGAAAAGCTGGATAGTTTATTGAGTAAAAAAAGTTTATTTGTATGCTAACAAAGGAATTGCAATAAGTGAATACCAAACTGATGTTGAACCTGCCGATTATGTCAGGTTGTACAACAAAAACCAGTTGGAATTATAGAAGCAAAACGTCAGGACGAAGGACACTGACCAGTACTGAAAAATGTACACACTAAAACAAATGAGAAAAAAAATGACAAAGCAACATCCTCTTAAAATTAGTCGACTTATTATTATAACTATTGCTCTTATATTTCTTTTTAGTTTAATATCATGTGCACAAGAACAAAACCTAAAAGATTTAAACCTAAATGGCTCCGTTAAATTATACGAAGTAAAGGTATATTCAGCTTTTTCTAATGGTGATTCTATCGTAAAAGGAAATCCGATATGGGAAGAGCATCAATTCGTAAAATTTAATAAAGAAGGTGTAAAAACGGAAGACAACTATTATGACACCAATAATAAATTTATGGGTAATGCGGTGTATTATCATTATCCTAACAAACTATATAATAAAACCATTTTCACAGATTCAATTGGTAAAATATCTGGATATGACATTTGCAAGTTTGACCAAAACAACAATTTAATTCTATTCACTTCCTACGACAAAAACGATATGGTCATAGATTCTATGAACTATAAAAACATCAAATCTGATATTAAATATGATAGCTTTGGAAATAAAACAGAAGAGATAAATTTTAATTTAGATGGTGTAAAAGATGGCAAACAGATATATAAATACAATGAAAAGCAACAGTTAATAGAAGCTATTAGTTATAATAATGAAAATAGAGCTTCCTTTAAAACTACTAATAAATATGATGACAATAAAAATATAATAGAAACTAGATTTTTTACAGAATCTCCACTTCTTGTTGAAACAGAATTAATTATCGAAAATGGTGTTGAATATACTGAAGAAACTACCTGGTCAACTGAAGAAATGACACTCGAAAAGATAATAACGTATACTTATATATATGATTTTAAAGGAAACTGGATTGAAAAAGTAGCGTTTGAAAATGATTTACCCTTAAAAATAATAGAGCGGAAAATTGAATATTATTGATTATTTCAAATAATATTTTTTTTGATATAAATATGTAAATCGTCAGCAAAAATCAAGACATGAACTCAATAAAAAATTTACTTTTAAATAATGATGATTCAGAAATAAAAAGTCATTTAATTAACTTTTATAAAAACAATATCGTTTTATCCAATTCTGATATTTATGAACTCAAAGCTTTTGAAACCACTGATTATGCTTTAATAGGTATAATAGGTTTGCTAATTAATTCTAAAGCACGTATTCTGTTAGGTAAAAAACAAGTATATCATTCAGGCATCCAAAATTGGTGCAAAGCTATAGAAACTACTGATGAGGATTTAATGCTAATTGCAGACAAATATCTGGATGATGATTTTGAGGATGAACCCGAATTTATTTTACGAAAAGTAATGCTGGAATATCCTAGTAACTAACTACTAGAAGACTGATTTTAGCCTTTTTGTTCCTTGCGATAGCTTCTTCCAGAAATAACAATATTTTTTTCATAATCTAGTCTTTTAATTCGGAAGCTGTTTTAGCATTAAAATTTTCAATCAGTTTTAATCTTAATTCACTTGTTGCATTCATGTCAAATTGTTGGTAATCGTATCTATTTAATAAAATGGTGTTTAAATAATCGAGAATGGTTTCGGGTTGGCCATCAAAATAAATCACTTGGTTAAAATCTATGGCCTTGGTTTGGTTTAAATCAAACAACCAATTAAAAAGAATTTGATTATGCTTATAAAACAACTCATTTAAAGAGCGTTTTAAAATATGCTCTGGTATATCAGAATCGTTATCAAAACAAATGAAAAATTTATTGTAGCTGTTCCAAAAGTCCACAAGTTTTGTTTTGTAAGAGACATCCTCTTTAGTAATCTTTAGGAATTTTAGTACTTCGTTTTCAATACTAGTATCTAAAGCTTTATTAAAAGCGCCTTTATTTGCATGGAAACATAGCGTGTTAGATAAATTTAATACATCTACATAAAAGTCTATGTTTTTATAATCATCTTCTTCAATATATTGTTTTAAATACAGCTCTTTATTCTTTTGGCTTATCCAAATAATAGCTTCTGTATTATTCTGTGCTGCACTACTAGCATACCATTTATAAGCTCGTATTTTAGAACCATGTTCGTCTAAATTTTCATAATATTTACCAAGTTGCATTTGTGCTTTATCATGACCTTTTTGTGCACTTTGATTAATATTATCTAAATAACTATCATGTAACCACTCTTTATACAATTGAATGTCTAATGAGTCTAAATTTCGCTTAGGGTTTGACGCATAATTGGCTTTATAATACGCTGTAAGACTTTCTGTTTTTGGGTGTGTTTCTTGCTCCAAACTAACACCATAAAATAGTATGCCTAATTGGTACTGTGCGGTAGCATCTAAATCATATGAATTTTCAATAAGCTCGTCAATAGTTTGACTATGCATACTTATGTATGAAAATAGAACTGTCAAATAGAATAGTAATTTAGTTTTGACCATTAATATTACTGAATGTTAAGATTCTTAAAATAACAGTAGTCTTTTTATTTTTATAAATTCCATTAACTCTTTCAATTTTCCAAGTTCATTATAATATTTCCATTCACCTTTCTTTTCACCAATCTAAACTTCATCTCTTTTAAAGGAATATCCTTCCAAGTTCTTTTATGTTTTTTTCTTCAAACCCCTAAATAATTTATTAGTTTAATAGTTTTCCTTTTTTATCATAATAAAAAACAGAATTTGAATACTCACCATATTTAATTGCCTCAATCATCCCGTTAACAAATTCTGGATTCACATCATTATAAATTATCGGAACAATTATTTTCCCTTTTCTATTTATTATCCCATACTTTCCACTTTTTTCTACCATTGCAATGCCTTCTTGTGTAAAATTTTCAGCATCATCAAACTCAAAAGGAATAATTACTTTATTTCTTTCATTTAGAAAGCCGTATTTATCTTTAAAAATTGCTCTAATTAAACCTTCTTTCGAAGTTCCAATTTTTGCAATACCACTTATTCTTTCACCGTTACTATCAAAATGGATGTAATTACCATCTTCCTCACGCCTACCTTTTATTAAATTTTCGTTTAATAAAACAAACCTTTCAAACTCAACTGGAATTATTATTTCCCCCATTCTATTAAACACGCCAAATTTTCCGTTTAGTTCTGACCGTAAATAATTCTTAGAAAGCCAATAAAAATCATCATATATAGGAGGTATAATCTCTTTTCCATATTTATTAAGCACACCTTCCTTTTCATTCAATGTTACATACATAAAATCACTGCTCCCATTATTAAATAATAAATTATCTATCTCATTATATTTTATAGCTGCTATTATATTTCCTTCTCTATTTACTATTCCTTTTAAACTGTTTTTTGTAACCTTTAACAATCCACGATAACATAAGCCCATATCATCATATTCAAAAGGTATAACAATCTCTCCTTTTGTGTTTATACAGCCCCACTTACTATCCATATTTTGTACAATCGCTATGCCATGTTCAAAAGAATAAGCTCTTTGATAAATAATTGGAATAACTAATTCTTTTGATTCATTTACATAGCCAGATATTATAAATCCGGATTCATCTTCTTCTTTAACAACAGCCAGGCCTTCTGAAAATTCTAAATGTATTCCATCGAACTTTTTAACTTCTTCTCCTTTCCTATTAAATTTAATTTTTCTCTCTCCAATTTCAGCATAGAAATAATAACCTGAATCATCAACTTGGCTAATTTTGTCAAATCTAAACGGAATTAATATTTCGTTGTTAGAATTTAAAAGTCCAGCCTTACCTTTTAGATTTGCAATAAAATATTCTCTATTATAATCATCATTTTGAATATCTTCATAAATTATGGGTATAACTTCTTTCCCTACCTCATTAATTGCTCCCCATTTTCCGTTCATCTTAACTAAACAAACATGATTTGGTGTATATATTCCAACAAAATCATATTTAATAGGAACTATTATTTCTCCCTCTATATTTATAAAACCCCATTTATTTTTGTGATTTATTCTTAAAAGAGTTTGATTAAGAAACTTATAGTCATAGCCCGTTTCGCCGTATTTATGCATGGCACCTCCTCTATCAATTGCCTTTTTTACGGCAGCTAACCACTCTGCTTTTTCATTTGCCTTTCTAGCCTCTTCCTTTCTCTGTATCTCAGCAAGTCTTGCATCCTCTTCCCTTTTTATTTCAGCTATTCTAGCCGCTTCATTACGTTCGATTTCGGCTAACCTTTCTCTTTCCTTTCTTTCTTTTTCATCATTTATTCCCTGGTTTATTTTAGATTCGTAAGATGCTATGTCTTTTATTATGGCATCATTAGGATTCATCTTGTATAGTTTGTCCAGTTCCACTTTCGCACTTTGGAACACTCCCCAACCCAAATATGCCTTTACTTTTAAATTTTGAATTTTTGCAGACTTCAATCCTTCTGAAATAGCTTCAATCTCTTTTATTTTATCTAGTGTCTCATGATATTTCCTTTGTTCATACAATTTCTCAGCTCCAATAAGCTTAACTCTTATTTTATTTACTGTTGCTTCGTCTATGTTTTGTGATTGAATAACTTGAAAACAACAAATTGTTATTAGTATAAAAATTATTTTTTTCATTTTAGTCAATTCTTTCACATTTAATATAATGAAGTTTTTTTTTAATATTTTCAACTTTTGTATTCTATTTGATGTTTTTTTACTCAATCTTTTATAGACTTATTTGTTTAAATATTCTATAATTTTTGAACGATTATTTCTTAATATATTTTCAATCTCACTAGATGTAAAATAATAACTACCTGTATACTGCAAAGTTTTCCCTGTTCCTTTGCAGTTTCCACAACTTCTTTCGAATTCTTTTTCTTCTCTGCCTGTGCCATCGCAAAACTCATGAGTCGACCTTCTGGTCCCATACATATTTGTAAAAACCCAAGTGCCATTGTCACAATGGGCAAGATTATAATTCTTACTAGTACACTTAACTTTTTTATAATACTCTTCTGTTCCATAACCATCACACCTAGGGCATTCTTTATATTTAAAATATTTGTAGGCTTCTTCGGTTTTTAATCTCTTCTCTTCTTTTTTTATTTCAGCCAATTTTTCTTCTTCAATACCTTCATCAATTTTCGATTCGTAAGAAGCTATGTCTTTTATTATGGCATCATCAGGATTCATCTCGTATAGTTTGTCCAGTTCGTCTTTACTACTCTGAAACAATCCCCAACCTAAATATGCCTTTACTTTTAAATTTTGAATTTTCGCAGACTTCATTCCTTCTGAAATCGCTTCAATTTCTCTTATCTTCTCTAGTGTCTCATAATATTTCCCTTGTTCATACAAATTCTCTGCTCCTAAAAGTTTAACTTTAATTTTACTAAGAGTTGTTTGGTTTATCTTTTGTGAAAAACTAATTTGCAAACTGCATACTGCAACAACTACTATTAATACTATTTTTTTCATAATTATCTGTTTCTTGATTTTATGCCACTTATCCAACTATTATATTCTAATTCGCATTTTTTAGATTTAACTGCATTCTCTTTAATGATTCTTTTATCAATCCTAGCAGCTTTAGCTCGAGTTTCCTCAACAGTTTCACCATTGTCTACCATAAGATATAATAGAGACTGTAAACCGCGTGTTTTAAACTCTCCAAGAATTTCGAAGCCATCGATAAAACCTCCATTATTATCTACAAAACCCTCTTTATAAGCATTGAAAGTACATTGGTTTGTTGAAGATGTTTCATCAATATTCATCCTAACTTTAGCTATACCCATTTTATACTCTACAATACTCCAGTTTTTATAAGGTATTAAAATCTTTCCTCTGCTATTAATTACACCTGTTAATCCATTTTTATAATCAATTTTAAAATCAGTATCCTCTACTGCCGAACCTAACATAGCATCTAAATCATTCCCTTTAGCTTTTGAGTCATTATTGGTAGATAATAAATCATCAAGATTACTTGAGGTTGTTTTTTTATTATTTGCATTACCTGCTAATAAGTCGTCCAAATTATTTGAGCTACTTTTTTTTGTGGTACTTGTTCTACCAGATTCATTTAAAAAATCATCCAAACTCTTTGTTTTCTTTTGTTTGGCTGATGAAGAAGATTTTTCTAATAAAGCATCCAAATTTGAAATCTCGTCATCTAAATTGGTCATTTCTTTATTGAAATTTGAAATCTCAACCTCCTTCTTTATTTTCTCTGTATTCTCTTCTCCTTCCTTTTTTTGTAAGCCTGCTAATTGATTGTTTATTTTTTTAAGGTTTTCGTTCAATTTATCTATTCTTCCTTTTAAGGCGTCACGATAACTATATTTATGGCCAATTGAACTGCTAAGAATATCTATTTGTTTTGCCTTTTCCTTTAAACTGTTTTCTTGTATTGAATATAAAGCTGCTTTAATATCTTTTTTCCTTTGAAGTAAATAATTTTTATCTGCATTTAAACTAAATGAATACGGATTAAGACTAGACATGTTTTTCTCATGCTGTGCCTTCGATTTAGCATAATCATTTTTTAGTTTTCCAATCTCCTCTGCTATTTTCTGCTTTCTAATTTGCTCAGAGGTCATCTCTTTAGATTCCTGTATAACTCTTTGAACTTTTTGTGCAAATAAATTAATTGACATGAGCAAAAAAAATGCAATTGATATTTTGAATTTCATAATGAAAAATAACTAGTTATTAGAGACTAATTTACAATTAAAATAATAAATACAAAATACTCAATTTGAGTAGTTTATACTATTTTGAAAAGATATATTTAAAAATACAAGTATAAAATACCTAGTTCTAGGTATTTTTAGACATTACAAGGCTAGGATAATTTAAATGAAAAAACTATTCACCAACAGTAACGATGACAAAATTAATTATCATCTACTTTTAAAAACTCGTCCAAATATTTTGATATGACTATCATCTATTTCTACAGCCTCTGTACTATTGATTATATAATTTCCCTTGTTATTTGATACCAATAATTTTTCTAGCAGCGGCCTCTCTAAATTAGCTTTGATTATGGCTTTTAAATCTTTAGGATGTTGCATCAAAATTGGCAAGCTACAATATTCCGTGTTGCTAAATTCTGAAGTTTCGTTTTGCATTACATCATCAAGCTTAATCTCGTCTCTAATGGTATTATAAACATCTTCAATGTTATCCATAAACTCTTGATTACTTATTTTAATTATGTAATTGCTAATCTCCAATTCCTTACCATCAAACCTTCCATAATTCAAACCATCATTAACGGTAATAAATTTCGTTTTTATTTTATTATCGTTGATTAATACAGTCATAAGTGCCTAAAAGTTTAAGTTTTTTTCAAATATAACATACTGAAATAGTTAAATAAGGTCGGACAAAGAATACTCGGCTTTATGGTTATAGAACAAACGTACATCATACACTAAAGAAAAAACCAATGATGATGTCGGATTTGGAACAGTTGTAAAACTATCTAATCCGAGTAATATTAATGAACGAAAGGAAACTTGGAGCGAGGAAATGGAGAATATATACTTATACCGAAAACCGTGGCAGTGACAAAACGAGTTTAAACATTTTTTGGTTAAAAGTAAACGTTTAACCGATTTAGACTGAATAGTTTTAGAGAAATAATAGAAGCGGAGAATCGGAATAAGCCAACGCTCAAAGCCATACACATTGCCAAGTCACTCACAAGCCAGCCGCTAAAGCCAAAACTTGGCAAAGAGTATGCCTTCTGCAAACGCTAGCAAGTTTGCGGAAAGAAAAGCCAGCAGGTAACAACGTGTATAAAACATAGCTATTTCAGACTTTCCGAGAGGTTTTTGTATATTTACAAAGTACGCCAAATTTTTTATTTGGTTATATTTAGAAAAGAAAATTAAACATAAAAATAAAAAATTCGGCTCGTGCTAAATCCGAAAAGTTAGCGGCTATTTATACGCTACGTTTCATACACTAGACCGTTAGGGCACATTAAATGTCAAGAATCAGAATTAAATGATATTAAAAAGAGAAAAATTTGAATATCAAAATGAAGTCTTGATAGAAAGGTTATTTATAGAACCCCCTTTCAAATATGAAGCGATTTTTCAAAATGAAGGATGCTTTATCTACATAAAAGGAGCAGACACCAAATTTTTATCTTCGGAAAACAATCTTAATCTTCTCGAAAACCAAGCAGTGCTTCTAAACTGCGGAACTTATTTTGTAGAGTGGCTCAAGAAAACAACAGACAATAGTATAGAAATAGTCGCATTTCATTTGTACCCAAAACTTCTAAAAAAATTATATAAACAAGAACTACCCAAATCTCTAACCACAAATCCTAAAAGGGTTCAAGCACGAAAAATTATTCCAGATAGTACCATATCAAAATTCATAGATTCCCTTGATTTTTATTTTCAAAGCCCTGAATTGGTAAATGAAGATTTGTTAGAACTTAAGGTTAAGGAACTTATCTTACTTCTTTTGCAAACCAAGAATGCTGAATCTATTCTTCAATTTGTTACAGATTTAGTATCGCCAAATACGGTCAATCTTAAAAAAGTGATTGAGTTACATTTGTCCGAAAATTTGACCATTGACGAATTGGCAAGACTATGCAATTTAAGTGTCACTTCTTTTAAAAGGCAGTTTAGCGAAATATTCAAAGACAGCCCAATCAATTATATCAATTCAAGAAGAATAGAGAAAGCCAAAGAGCTACTGACGATATCGACACTATCTATTGGCGAAATTTCGTATGAAGTTGGCGTTCAAGACCCGCAATATTTTACCCGTTTATTTAAAAATAAGGTAGGCGAAACACCAACCTCTTACCGAAGGAAATTTAGCTGAACTAAATATCCTCATTATTGGTCTTATTGTCCTTTTTAGTTGATTTGATTTGTTAGACATTTGCTTTGAAAAAAGAAACAATGACTAAAAAATCTATTATTGCTTTGTGTGTAATTTTAATTTCGTGTATAAGCAATCAAACTTCAGCCCAAAAACTTAGGTTCGGAGACGCAGCTCCTCAGATAAAAACATTTGACGTTTTCGGAGAGGAAGTTCATATCTCAAAAAACAATCACTCAAAAGTACTTATTGGATTTATGCGATATGTAGGTTGTCCTGTCTGTAATTTCAGAACTCACGAATTGATAGAAAATTATGACTCCATTGTTGCCTCGGGTTATAAAATTATTTTGATATACGAATCAAATTCCGAAACACTAAAAAAATATTTGACAGAAACACCTGTTCCATTTCAGGTAATTGCTGACCCTAAAAGAAAATTGTATAAAAAATTTGGAGTACAACCTTCATTTTGGAAAACATTGAAATCTGCATTTAATAAAAAAGCAACTAAAGACAAAAAGAAAGGAAACGAATTATTTGAAAATAATAGACCGAAAAGAGATGGCAAATTAACTGGAATTCCTGCCGATTTTTTAATAACGGAAGATGGCAGAATTGAAAGAGCCTATTATGGAAAAAACATTTCTGACCACTTACCAATAAACGAAATAATCAAATAAAATGACAAAAACAAATCGAATAATCTCTGGATTTCTTGGAATATCAATGTTTATGTTTGGAGTACTAAAATTTGTAAATCCATTCAAGTCTTGGTACTCCACACAAATTATGAAAAGTGAATTGCCTTTTCCAAATCTATCTTTTTGGAGCGGACAAATTGGAGAAATAATCGTTGGTATTGTGCTAATCTGTATTTTACTTTCTGGTTCTAAACTAAAGCAGAACATATTGAATAAAATTTTCTCAATTGCTAATGTTAGTATCATTATGATGATGCTTGTGGCGTTTTATGTTCACCTGCACCCAAATGTTCCTTCAGAAGTATTACCACTAAAAATTAGCCCACCTATTATTCCTGGAGTCTTTATGCTTTTAGCAATAGCTAACATTTATTTGAAAGTAAAAAATGAAAAATTGGGCTACTGAGCGTAATGCAATGAAAACGTGCCCTAACACCGTGTATAATTAATTGCTAGGTTCTTACCTACTTGCGAAAATTCCTGCGGAATTTTCACGGGTTCGTAAAAGTTTGCTAACTTAGTTGCTGAACCACGCAACTAATCATACACAAACACGTTAGGTTTAATTTAACACAGATAAAATGAAACATTGGGTATGCATCTTAATTATTTTAAGTATTTGCAGCAAACTTAGCTCACAGGAGTTTACTACAGAGTTTACTAATAATACTACACTTCATAAGGATAACTATGCCGTATTGAGTAATACAGACAAACATTGGTTTATATTAACTGAAGTGGATATTTCCAATAATTTGAGAAGAACTATTTCCGCTCTTTCAATCAGTAATAATGGTAACATTCAATTTGCAAATTCTTATGAAACTAGTGACACTAGCATTTCTTTAAATAGTCAACAAGCATTGGCTTTGCCCAATGGAGATGTATTATTAGCAGGAACATATCAATCCAACAATTCGCAGCCCTCATACCCGTATTTCATGTCTCTAGATTCTAGTGGGAACATCAATTGGGTAAAACAATTGAACATCTCGAATTCGTCTGGTAGTTTCTATTTAAAGCAGTTATCTGACAGTAGCATTTTAGTTAACCTCAGATATAATGATGGTGCTATACATCAGCTACTTTTTAAAGTAGACCTGCTCGGTAATTTTACTGATTTTCATGAATATAATCTAAGCACAGCAAATGTGAAAGATGTTTTAGTCAACACAAACTCTTTCGATGTACTTTTATTTGATGGTAACCTTATCAACATTGATAATGATTTACAAACCATAAATTGGCAAAGAAAATACAATCACGTAATTGGTATAACCATTAATAAAGCGGCCAATGGAGATTATTTGTTAGCAACGGCACAAGTGGCTTTCCCAGCGCATATGACCGTATCCCGGCTAGATTCATCAGGCGCAATAATTTGGACAAAATATATAGAAACTTTTCAACCAATAGCTGGGTTTGAATTTGATATTGTTGGGTTTCATTTTATTTCTGAAAATTCTAACGGAGACATTACTATTTGTGCCAATAGTGAAGGTGGCGGTAATGGCTCGTTATTTGTAAGATTGGATGGAAATGGAAACTATATTTCAAACTATAAAAGTACTTCCTTATACAATAAAATGACACACCCCACAAACGACATTTTTAGTTACGGTGGTTTCCTAAATTCTGGAACATTTAATACACATAATTTTGTTTTCAACAAACTTTTACTCACAAGCCATTTAGATTGTGATGTTGTTTACAACCACACCATTATAGATGGAACACAATCTATTTTAACACCTGATGCGTTTCAACTAAATACTGTTGCGGGAATTTCCATTTCGAATGTTTCTGTCCTTAAAAACGCATTAACTTTTAGTCAACAAGACTATTGTAATAGTGTGTTGTCTATTTCAATTAATGAAGTTGATAATCCAAGCATAAATATATATCCAAACCCCGTAAATACATTCCTTACAATAAAATCGAAGGTACCTATTAAAAAAGTATCTGTGTATGATGTGAGTGGCAAGCAAATTATTGAAAAATATAGCAACAACCAACTGAATTTCAGTCATCTTGAAAGTGGCGTCTACTTTTTAAATATACAAACTGAAAGCGGTCAAGTGTTAAAGAAGATTATAAAAAACTAAACCTAACAAAGCATATAGTGTATGGCGGGGAACGGCTGTCAGCAAGGCTTTCCCTCCGTAGCCAACTTTGGTTTCAGGGGACAGGAAAGTGCCTAAACTGCCACAAGCCATATGCAAAACGTTGTGTGCAATTTAAAACTAAGTCTGAGCATTTATGATTCTATCTAGAAAATCATTTTCATATAAAGACATTGTAGTGATTGAAAAAATCACATTAAAGCTACCTTTTAGATATGAGGCATCATTTCAAAACGAAGGATGCTTTTTGTTTATGAAAAACGTAAACTCACAAGTAACCTCTATAGCTAAAACAAAGACTATAAAACATAAAGAAGCACTTTTACTAAAATGTGGAACATATTTTGTTGACTGGATAAACAATGATACTGTTGAGCAAGTTGAAGTTATTGCATTTCATTTGCCTTCCTCCATACTAACAGAACTTTATAAACAAGAGTTACCTATTTCAGAGTCAAATACTAAAGGATTAAACCACATTACGCCAGTTGCAAAAGACAAGGTTCTACTTCAGTTTATTGATAACCTAGAATTCTATTTTGATCACCCTGAACTCATCAATGATGAAATACTATCATTAAAAATAAAGGAGTTAATCCAATTACTATTACAAACAGGACAATTTGAAACTCTAAACGATTTATTTACTAGGATTTTCGCAAAGAATAAAGTTGATTTAAAAGATACTATTCAAAATCATTTATACTCTAATACATCAATGGAAGACTTAGCAAAGCTTGTTAACATGAGTCTTTCATCATTTAAAAGAGCTTTTCAAACACAATTTTCAATGCCACCAGGAGAGTACTTTTTGACAAGCAAAATCAACAAAGCCAAAAGCTTACTCATTTCAACTTCATTGGGAATTTCAGATATCGCCTTTGAAATTGGTTATAGTGACCCATCCTATTTTACTAGAGTATTTAAAGCAAAAACAGAGGTTACACCAACTCAGTACCGAAAACAAAACAAAATGAACTAAAAATCCTATTCTTAGAGCTTATTGGCCTAACTAAAAAGTAAATATCAGTTGATCTTTGTATAAAAAACGAAGGTTATGAAAAAACTAATTTTTCTATTTAGCTTTATACTGTCTCTCCCTTGCTTGGGGCAAAAATTAAAAGAAGGAGACAATGCTCCCTATTTTACTGTAAATGACATTTATGGTAATAAAGTTGTCATACCCTCAAAATCAAAAACATTATTGGCTTTTATGAGATATGCAGGCTGCCCAATCTGCAATTTTAGGATGCACCAACTCATCGAGAACCATAACAATTTAGTAAGTAATGGCTTCCAATTAATCGTAATTTATCAGTCCTCAGATCCTACATTACGAGAATACTTAAAAGATGAAAATTTATCTATAACGGTAGTTGGCGACCCAAACAGAAAGCTTTACAAAAAATATGGTGTTGAACCTTCGTTTTGGAAAACCCTAGGTTCTGCTTTTAAAAAAAATACCTACAAACATAAAAAAGAAGGTGGAAAACTTTTCGGCTCATCAAGACCAAAAAGAGATGGAAACATAACTGGCATACCAGCAGATTTTATCATTTCCGAAAACGGCTCTATCATAAAAGCATATTACGGAAAAACTATTTCTGATCACCTACCACTAAAAGACATAATACAATGACATTTAAAGAAAAATATGGCGACTGGGCTGTTGTAACAGGAGCGTCTTCTGGCATAGGAAAAAGCCTTGCAATTGAACTTGCCAATAAAGGATTAAATCTAATCCTTATTTCCCAAAGTTTAGATAAACTGAAAGCAGTCGAAAAACAAATTTCCAATCAATTTAGTATTGAAATAGTTGTTTTGGCAATAGACTTGACATCAAGTGTAAATTACCAAAGAATAGCTGAAATATGCTCTGATAAAGAAGTTGGACTAGTTGCAAATGTAGCTGGCCAATTATATTTAGGCGATTATTTTCAGTTTCCAATTGAACAAGAGCTTTCAATGATTGACCTTAACGTTAAATCAAGTATTTGGTTAAGTAGATACTTTGGAGAAATTTTTAAGAATAAAAAAAGAGGTGGCATAATATTCATTGGCTCTATGCTTGGTTTTTCAGGCGTTCCATACTCCAATACTTACTCAGCATCAAAAGCATTTATCAACAGTTATGGAGAAGGTTTATCATTTGAACTAAAAAAGTATGGTGTTGATGTATTAACCGCATCTCCGGGCTTAACAAAAACTCCTATGACAGCAGCTTATGATTTCTCTTCTCTACCTATGAAAATGTCTTTACCTGAAAAAGTTGCAAGGGATATAATATCATCACTAGGTAAAAAAACAACTACGACTTATGGTATTACCAATAAAATAATGAATTGGTTTAGTCGCCATTTGATGACAAGAAGACAAAACTTAAAAATGTATGGATATCTATTAAACAATGTAAAAAAATGAAAAAGTCAGTCAAAATAATCAGTTTATTTTTAGGCACATCAATGTTTGCATTTGGCACCTTGAAATTTATCAATCCATTTAAACTTTGGTATACAACTCAAGTTGTTAAAAGTGAGTTGCCATTTCAACAATTTAGTTATTGGGCAGGTCAGTTAGGCGAAATTTTCAGCGGACTTGTTTTTATAATTCTAGTACTCTTTCAAAAAAGTATCCCGAAAAAAACATTTGAGTTAGGTTTTACTGTAAATAATGTTTCGATTGCATTTATGATGCTAGTAGCCTTTTATGTTCATATCCATCCAAATGTCCCGAATGATGTTTTACCATTAAAAATAAAACCTCCTTATATTCCTACTTTCTTTATGATTCTGACCATTTTAAATATCTGGATGAATAAAAGAAAAACTACACACAACAATGGCTATAATTAATATGGGTGTTGGTGCTTTACTCAAAGTTTAGAGCTTTTAACCAAGTCCGCCAAATCTTTTGATTTGGCTTTAGAGAAAAAAATAAAACAAAATAAAAAGTTTTGGCTATGTGCTTAATCGGAAAATCATTACTTTTAATTCCCTTACAAATCATAGCCTAGACGTTACCTTTAATGCTTGACAAATATTGCGTGTAAAAAAATTAAGCATAATAATCTCAGAATTAAAAGCTGGAACGGAAAAATAAATTGCAGAGTAATTCACTCGCTGAATTTTTTCCAATCTTTGCGGAATTGAAAGTTGGAACGGACAAAAATAGCTTTGCAGAGTTTAGCATAGCAATGCACAAAATAAAATGACAGAGTTCACTCAGACGTAACAAAAATTGACTGAGTTTATCGCAAAAAAAAAACAAAAAACAACTATGAAAAGTGCACTAAAAGGTAACAATGTTTATAATCAATGCTTACTTTTGGTCAACTCATAATGTTTTTGCATTTTTATACAGCCGATTTTCCTAACGGAAAATCAGCCGCGTACTTCAACGCACTGAATCATACACAAACACGTTGTGCATAATTAAAACCTAAAATGGCAAAAAAGAAAAATGAAAAAACAAATTGGAAACCGACAGATGATAGATTTGTCGCTTTTTTAGATATTTTGGGATTTAAGGATTTAGTAATGAGAAAGTCCCACGAGGAAATTTATAAGTCATTAAATGAAATTTCAAAGAGTAAAAAATTAATTGAAAAAGCCGCACTTGAATTAGATATTGTTGGAGATGCAGAAGTTTATGTGGTCAGTTTTTCCGATTCGATTGTCATATTCTCGAAAAATGATAGCCTTGAGAATTTTCGATACTTCCTATTGGCAACTCGCTGGTTATTCACAGGAGCGTTTAATAAACAGATTCCAATTAAAGGCGCAATGGCACACGGAGAAATTAGCCTGAATAAAACAGAACAAATATATTTTGGACAGCCAATTATAGACGCTTATTTAATGGAAGAAGATGTTAATTATATGGGAGTAGTTGCTCACAATAGTATAGATGAATACTTCGCTAACATAAAAAATCAAGAAGATAAAAATAGGTTTGAAAAAATGCTGATTGAAGAAAAAACACCACTTAAATGTGGACTTTTGACTCATACAAATCTGAACTGGTTCAAAATAATTAAAGCAAAGGATAAAGAATTATCAATGTTGTCGAAGTCTTAAGCTTCACCGTGTATACTAAT
>TARA_R110002033_G_scaffold13226_3_pt1 | contig 18755 bp, 16 predicted proteins | sample TARA_R110002033 | Tara Oceans TARA_R110002033 (sample SAMEA4397051) | marine metagenome | biome: Polar Biome; feature: [SRF] surface water layer (ENVO:00010504); material: water (ENVO:00002006), including particulate matter (ENVO:01000060) such as... | depth 5 m
TACGAAAAAAGCCGTTGATTATCAACGGCTTTTTTTGTTTCTGGCGTTTGAGGGGCTCTCCATAAGGATTGACTCAGACAATGTATCTTTATCGAGCACCCAACAACGTATACTTTACACGTATCTGTTTATCCAAATATTTACGCGACAAGGGCTTCCCCTTTGACGTAAAAGTCTCCTTACTGACTCGTGACAGAGCAGAAGCGGTTATCCGCAACATTGAGGTTGCCGGAACACTCAAAAAAATCATCAAGTCTATTGACCATCAAACACGTATTAACGACTTTATTCGCTACGTCGATGAGGTCATTAACAATCTTAGAGCTCAGTTTGATGCTGATGATTCTGATATTACGTTCAACATCACGCCGAAACCTCATTTCATCCCAATCAGAGACACTAAGTTGTCAGAGCATCGTGAAACCACAGCTGTTGCGCAAGCAAAGCCTGTTATTGGGTTAAACGAAGCATTAAGCGCATTTATTATTTCAAAACAAAAATCAGCCATCAGGCCTCTCTCTATTAAGCAGCTTGAGCAGCGTACTCGACATTTTATTGATACCGTATCATCAAAATCCGCTCTTAAAACCAAGTTTAAAACTGATGATAAATGTGTGCACGATATCACCAGCGCTGATGCGATGAACTATCGCGATGAGTTGCTGACTCAAGGCCGAAGCTACAAAAGCAATAAAGAATACTTAGCCGCCATATTTCAGTTCTTTAAATGGTGTCAGCTAATGAACTACTCCAATCACAACCCATTCGAAAGTGTCACCGTCGGTCAAAAACCGAAAGCCAAAGCGAATCAAGGTCGCAACCGCTGGACTGCATCTGAATTAAAACGATTAATTCGCTCGACTGCATTTAACGACTCAACCGACGATTTTAAGTGGGTCACACTCATGATGCTTTATGGCGGTTTAAGGCCATCTGAAGCGTGCCAGCTGCTATTAAGTGATATCAAGCAAGTAGATGGCGTTGACTGCATAAGCGTTGATGACAGCGGTGCAGGGCAACGAATAAAAAACATCAATGCTAAGCGCTATGTACCAATTCATAGTGCATTACTCGAACAAGGCTTTATGGCCTTTGTGACTCAACGCAAAACACAACAAATACAGCTGTTTGACTATAAACCCGTTGGAATTAACGAAGACTGGTCAAAAAACTACTGTAAACAACTCGCAAAGCTTCAAAATGAAATCGACATGCAAGCGAATAAGCGTCCAACCGCATACGGCCTAAGACACACGTTTATTGATGAAATGAAGCAATTAGATATCAGCGAGCATATCGTGGCGCAAATCGTTGGCCACGCTAATCCAAACATCACTTATAGCCGTTATGGTAAAGATGTGAGGGTTGACGCATTGCTAAAGGATATTGAGATAATTGAATATGACATTTGATGATCGGGTGTTGTTAATAGATAAACATTAAAGTTCGAAAAGATGCTTGCCGCAATTGACAGCAACAGTGTCAGTTGAGGCACAAACACTGCTAAAACTGTAATTATTTCGCTACAGCAGAGAGCGAATAATTAGGCTGTTGAAAATGGCTCGCAGTCAGTGAGTGCGAAATATAACAGTTTAATCAAACAAGTGTTTCAAACATTGCTTATTTATTAAATTGTCTTAAATGCTCTGTAACCCAGATATCATCAGCTACAGGGTAGTGCGAAACAAACCTTTTCGCTCTCACTGAGAGCGAAATCAGTTTGTATATAAGAGTGAGTAAGTGGTTTTAACTGGAGCTTTATGTGAGATGGTTGCAGCATTTAAAAGGGGTCGCCGTGCTAAGATACTTCTAAACAATACGTAAAATTCGGGTCTATATGCGTTATGTGAGTAAGAGATATAAAGCGAAATTTTCCGCGTTTCACAAACTAGCGCGCTCTAATGATATGTCCATCGAATTATGGCTGGAATTAAAAAGAAGATGCTCAGAATTAAAAGAGTCTAGGCGTTTACGAGACAAGGAAGGTCAAATTATTATTTGGGAGCAGTTAAGTATCGAGGAAAATATGGTGACTTTTCCAATGCAAACACTCAAAGGAACACCTTTGGATGTCATAAGCGTCTGCTTTAATGCAGAATCATTTATTAGTCTCCAGCAATCATACGGCGAATGCCCTTAAGAAATCGCTGTTAAGGTCATCGCCTCACTTGAGGCAAATTAGTCCCAATGCAGTTCTGCTAAATCTAACAAACTTTTGCCCCAAAGCTTGTTTCAAAGTTAACAAAGCAAGTAGGTCGAATAAAGCTGTGTCCATAGAAAAACTAATGTGATGCGTTTACTTTCAACCTAGAAGTCATGCCCGTCCGATCATTCACATGTCAGGATAACCATGCCATCAAGACATAGTGGAATGACTTACAGCGCAAATTACCCAGCCTTATAGGCTCAAGTCAGTGAGGTATGTGGTAAGAGAGTCAGCCTGAATGCTAGGCCAGAATGCTGTCAATCAAGGTCAAAAATCAATCAAAAATAAACGTGTAAGAATGAGAAAGCTGAAACAATATCAAGTAATTACCCATCAGGCTGTATAAAAAAACGCTACCGCAAAAAAGTAAATTCCTATAGTATCATTCATACCAATTGACATGGATGTAGTAGCGATCAAGTCCTACAAATGATTTATTCCCTGCAAACAGCGCATAAATACTAAGACGTTATGTGTATCTAGAGGCAGGCATCAAACTAAAACGGAGTTTAAATGTGAATCAAAAATCAGAATTTGATGCTTCGGCGTCGATGCTCGGGTATTTGTACCAAATTCGATTCGGTTTGTATCTCTCGTTGAAAAAACTCCCAGAAGTCGATGATCCCGAGAAATTTAATATCTCAATAGAAACACTTGATGATGTAGCCTTTGATAAAGATGGTTCGGCAATTGAATTGCTGCAAACAAAGTATCATGGACCTTTAGGAAATCTAACAAACCGAAGTCCCGACATATGGAAAACCATTCGGGTTTGGGTGGAAGCTATGCAGAATGGTAACGTGGTGTTGGGGCAAACCACGCTTACGCTAGTTACTACGCAGTCTTTACCTGAAAACACTATTGCATATTATTTGAGCCCTGAATCAGGCAGAGATACAGCTAAAGCCCTTGAGCTTATGTTAGATATAAGTACGGAAGAAAATGTCACTAACGGGAAGGGATACGCTGCGTTTCAAACATTATCTGAAACTCAAAAGAAGGCTTTTGTTAACGATATTTATATCATAGGTCAATCCGACAATTTGATGCAGATAAGATCAAAAATATGCCGGTACGGTAGGCAGTATGTGGCCTCTGAGTGGGTTGATGCATTTGTTGAACGTATAGAGGGCGTATGGTTTAAATGGTGTATTGAAGGGCTGAGTCAAGATCCATCAGGCGTAATCAACTTGGGAGATGTTCAGGATCTTGCAGATAAGATTCGACCTGAATATACAGCCACTAACCTACCTGCAGAGTTTGCAGATGTGCTTCCTGATATTCTTGAAATCGATCAGGATGTGAGAATCTTTGTCCAACAATTACGCTTGTTCAATGCTCCTAAAAGCATGATGGAACAAGCTATTGTGAATTACTTTCGGGCATTTGAACAGCGGACAAAATGGGCAACTGACGGATTGTTGGAACCTGGTGAATTGAGTGGATATGATCGACGGTTATATGAGCAATGGATTGAGCATCAGTCGTTTATTGAACTTAATGGTGACATAGAGTCTGAGCGAGATAAACGTCGATACTCTGCTGAGCTTTATCAAAAGTGCTTACAGAATGGGGTTGTACCTATTAGAAAAGACTTTTTGGAAGCATATATTGCAAAAGGCAGCTATCACATTCTTTCTGAGCAATTGAAAATTGGATGGCATCCTGACTATTTGGAGATGCTAGGTGGCAGTAGCAACGAGGATGTTGCATGATCTTTATAAATGAACAGTATTCATCTGAAGAGATAAACTTATACAACCCTGCTTATGTTGGAGTTGTTCTTTATCAGGCCATTAGAGAATACCAATCAAAGAACCAGTCGGGCTTTCACTGTGGTCTGACATACATTGTCGCACCAATGTCCATATCACCAAGATACTCGAAAATACTTCCTGCAACAGTGGCGACGCCCATTGCCGGTTGGGTTGCGGAACATGAAGGGGAGTTGATTGGATTTGCGGGTGTGGTATCTGCTTATGCTGAGATCGTTAATTCGGCCATCGCCTTTTTATTGGAACATGAAGCTATCTTATTGGATGAGGAAGGTCGATATTGTTTAACCGATATTGCTTTCCCTCAAAAACCTAGCTACGTAATCAAAAATGCAAAATTTAAAAATAGCTTTTTGGCTGCTGGATTACTTGGTCGTTGGTTTTCAGAAGCTTCTACTGTCGAAAGTGTCTATGCACAACTAGGAATACGACCATGACTATGCAGATTAGAACAATATCCCTATACGGAAAGAATGGAGAACGGCGAGATGTTGATTTTGAGTTGGGCGCCGTCAATATAATTACGGGGGCTTCAAAACGTGGGAAAACGTCGTTAATAGATATTGTTGAATACTGTCTTGGCGCGAGCGAATGTACAGTTAAAGAGGGTTATATACGCCAGACGGTTGATTGGTATGCAATACTGTTACAGTTTACAGATTGCCAGCTTTTTATTGCTAGAGCTGCACCATTGCCAGGGGCTAAAGCCAATTCTGCGGCACATATGCTAATTGCGAATGACATCACAATCCCCATGCGAAGTGAAATTACTAATAGCACGAATATTGACAGTGTTGTTTCCTTTCTAACCAGCAAAGTCGGTGTTCCAGAGCAAATTACAGAAGTTCCTGAAGGTCAGACTCGTTCAAAAGTTAATATTAGCTTTCGCCATTCCCGCTATTATCTTTTTCAAAGCCAAAATGAAATAGCAAACAATGAAGTTTTATTTCACCAGCAAGCCAAACCTCATATCCCACAAAATATTAAAGATACATTACCCTATTTTATTGGTGCGGCAGACGATGGGCGTTTGGCTGATATTGAGACGCTGCGTTCTTTAAAGCGTGAGCGAAACCTGCTGGCTAGGCAGCTGAACGAAATAGAGTCGTTGAAAGGTAATGGTCTCCAAAAAGGATATACATTGTTAGCCGAGGCTGCCGAACTTGGGTTATATAAATCAAACAATTTGATTCCGAGTGATATAGTTCTGGTTGAAGAACTTATTAAAATATCGAGATGGAAACCGGAGGATATCGATTCTGAGCAGAGCACAGATCCATTGGTAAACTTGGAGCGAGAATATCAAGGGCTGTTGCAAAAAAAGAATACTTTGAAATTTCGCTTAAGGGAGGCGCGCGAGTATGGTGCGTCTGAATCCGGTTTCGAAAAAGCAGTAAATGATCAGTCCTACAGGCTTAATGCTATCGGGTTATTTAAAAAATTCGAACGAACACATGGAAACTGTCCTATATGTGAAACCCAGAACGTAGGTGAGTCTAAGTTTGAGACAATTATCAAGAGAGCCCTTTCTGATCTGGACAGTAAGCTTGATGGTATTAGTCGAAGTAGACCAAGAATTACTGGGTACTTAGCTCAATTAATGGAAGAGCAAGACCAAACATTGAAGCATATTCGAAAAATTAAAGCGTCAATAAATAAGATAAGAGAAGAAGATGACGGGCTAACCCGACAAGTTGACTTAGATATCTTAAGTGCTCGCTTGGCAGGAAAGGCGTCCTTGTACATAGAGAGTATCCATTGGAATCAAGATGTAAGCGGTTTGAACAATCAAATAGATATCTTGGATGAAAAAATTGTCATTTTGTCAGAAAGTCTTGATCCAGAAGCTCTGAAGGAAAGATTAAATTCTCAACTAAGTTGTATTGCGGAGGATATGACAAGGTGGGCACGAGAGTTGAAGTTGGAACACAGTGAAAATAGGATTAGATTGGATGCCAGCAAGCTCACAGTTGTCGCTGATACGCCATACGGGGTGATCCCGCTAAGCAATATGGGGAGCGGTGAAAATTGGATCGGATATCATTTGGTTACTTATTTTGCTCTTGCAAAATGGTTTATCGAGCAATCGAGACCCGTCGGTAGGTTTTTGTTCCTTGACCAGCCAACACAAGTTTATTTCCCCTCAGAAAAATCTGATTCTGGTGATCTTTCTGAAATTGAAAAGGACGAGGATCGAGAAGCTGTAAGGAATATGTTCTGCTGGATATTTAAGACAGTCCAATCTCTAAGCCCTGGCCTCCAGGTAATAATTACTGATCATGCAGATATCGATGAAGAATGGTTTCAAGCGGCAGTTAGAGATGAAAAATGGAGAGGTGATTTTGCCTTGATTCCTAAAAATTGGTATGAATCAGGTTTAGATTTGCAGTGAATAAATTTTGCTGACTTTGATATCAACACATAGCAAATTCATGTTGTCGGAATGATTTTCCGCAGTGCTCCAAGTCTGCTGCAAATACAGGCGTTATACGATTAGTTGGCAATTGAGTCATAAAGGATAGGTTTGTGGAAATAAAAGTAATAAGTCCAGAAGAGGCTTTACATTACTGTGAAAGGGAAGAAGATCACTTCTTCGACAGAAAAGCTTTTCAAATTAGTGGTGAGAAGCTACAAAAAATTGCAGTTGCATTCGCAAATGCTGATGGCGGTGAATTTGTTGTTGGAATTGCAGATGACAAGGAAGATAGTGATCCTGCTAAAAGGTGGCAACCTGGTGAAAATGTTGAGGCTTTTAATCATATTATCCAAAACCTGAGTGACCCATCTCCATCTATCGACTTTGAGTGTACGTTTTTAAGACAAGATGGAATTAGAGGCTATGTTCTTCTTGTGAAGATAGATAAAGGCTTACAAGTTCATGAAACGTCTCAAAAGAAAGTGATTATAAGGAAAGGAGCTCAATCACTAGAATTAAAAGGTGCTTTAAAAATCCAAGAGCTTAACTATGCTAAAGGTCTAAAGTCTTGTGAAGATGATTTAGTTCCAGACGCATCAATCGATGATTTAGAAACATCCAGTGTCCTAAATGACTATTTAGTACACTTACAATCTAATTATCTAGACCCTATAGAGTTCTTGACAAAACAGAATTTGGTTGATAGGAAAACTTGGGTCCCAAAAGTTGCATCCCTTTTACTTTTTTCAGAAAACCCGTCAAATGATATTCCTAGAGCTTGTGCAATTCGAATTGCCCGTTATGACACTAAGGATGATGAACCAGAAAGAGACTCTTTGACCGATGACCTTATTACAATAGAAGGTCCATTGATAAGCCAAATTCAAGATACATACGATAAAGTCGTCGAGTTTTATAGCAAGAATTTAGTATGGACATTGGATGGATTAAATCCCCAGAGTTATCCAAAAGAAACATTATGGGAGTTTCTAGTAAATGCAGTTATCCACCGAGACTATTCAATATCTGACCACGTTCATGTTAGTGTTTTTAAAGACCGTATTGAAATCAAAAGTCCAGGGAAATTACCAGGTTTCGTGAAAGTTGACAATATTCGTGATAGTCGTTTCTCTCGTAATTCAAAGTTGGTTCGTTTCTTGTCTCGTTACCCAGGAGCGCCAAACAAAGACTTAGGTGAAGGTGTAAATACTGCATTTAATCGTATGGACGAGTTTGGTCTGAAAGCCCCAAGCATTGTAGAAGAGGGAAATTATGTTCGAGTCTCTATTTCTCATGCCTCGAAGCTACAGCCTGAAGATGCGATTACAGCTTTTGTTAAAAAGCACTGTTCAATCAACAATCAACAGGCTCGGGATCTCACAGGTATAAGAGAGTCTGAGAAAATAACGACTATATTTGGCAAATTGAGAGATCAACAAGTATTACTAAAAAGTGATGCTAAGGCTGTAAAAGATATTGTTTGGACAATTGCGTAGAAATTGTACAAGCAACTGTTTAAGAGCTATTCGCAACGCGTGGTGCATTTTTACTATGCGTTGCACATAGCGGCTAAGGTTTTATGTTTCGTAAACAGACGTTTGCGTTAATCCATATAAATTTTAATTCGAACTCACTAATTCGAGCTGAAAGTCTAACTCGGAAATGTCCGTGCGACCTGAGGTCGTATGAAGCGCTGTTCACCGCGATAAGAGTGAACCATCTGTATCACCGGATGACCCTAAGACTCTGAATAAAGCAGCGAGTCTGACAATGTAACGATATTTGGCTTATGCCGAATGGGAACTGAATCGTGAGAGGACGTTCTTCCTGATAACCACAATCGGGTAAGTGCTAGGGTGTCAGTATGATGAACGTAAGTGAATCCATGTAAGGTGCGTTATACGAGAAGCAGCGGAAGTGGTTAATACGCTGTGGCCAAAAGGCATGAGAGTTGGAAAGAGATTGGACAGTGCTCTTTCGTGATCAAATAACTCTCCGCACTATAGTGGGCATCTAACCTGACGTTGCGCGACATACGGAACAGGGTAAGCCTGTATTGCTCCCTTTGGGAAAGCGGTCTGCGAAGACTGCCGATAGTCATGCAGGTAAAGGAGGCTAGAAAAAGCGAATGCCGCATTGTAATGATGCGGATACAGGTTGTTATCTGGCGCGAAAGCGAGCTGACTTCTAGCTGGTCTCCCGTTGCAAGATGATTTGAAGAACTTTATTCAAGGAGAAACGCAAATGATGACTTCAATCGAAGTGAGTGCATCTCCTGACAGCGCTCAATGGCAATCCATTAACTGGAAAGTGATTAAGCAACATGTATTAAAGCTTCAAATGCGCATTGCAAAAGCAACCCGAGAAGGTAGACACGGCAAGGCGAAAGCATTGCAGTGGATATTAACCCACTCTAAATCAGCAAAATTGCTTGCTGTTAAAAGAGTTTCTCAAAATAAAGGCAGCAAAACACCAGGAATTGACGGCATCATTTGGAACAGTGATGCTCGTTGTATGACTGCGGTCAATCAACTGAGCCGAAAAGGCTATCATGCCCAACCGCTCAGACGTATCTACATCCCCAAGAAAAACGGCAAACTCAGACCTTTAGGCATTCCCTGCATGATAGACAGAGCGCAGCAAGCGCTGCATCTTCTCGCCTTGGAGCCTATTTCAGAAACGGTAGCCGACCTCAATAGCTATGGCTTTCGACCTAACCGAAGCACAGCAGATGCCATTGCACAGTGCTTCAAATGCTTGTGTCAGAAAAGCTCTAGCCAATGGGTTCTTGAGGGTGACATTAAAGCCTGTTTCGATAAGATAGGTCATCAATGGCTCATCGACAACATTCAATTAGATAAACGAATGCTGAAACAATGGCTTGGATGTGGTTATGTTGATAAAGGATTGTTCTACAAAACAGCAGAAGGAACACCGCAAGGCGGGATAATTTCCCCAACGCTGATGTTGCTCACGCTGGCAGGGTTAGAGCAGTTGGTTAAGACTATTGCCTGTAAAACAGGGAATAGAGTCAACTTTATCGGATATGCAGATGATTTTGTTATCACAGGTTCTTCGAAGGAAGTGCTCGTTAATGACATCAAGCCGCAGCTAATTGGTTTTCTACAGGAAAGAGGCTTAACACTCTCTGATGAGAAAACGCACATAACTCATATCGATGATGGTTTTGACTTTCTGGGATTCAATATCCGAAAGTACAAAGGCAAACTGCTCATTAAACCGAGCAAGAGCAACGTTCTATCATTTTTGAGTAATCTACGTGAATTTATCAGAAAACATCCAACAATCCCCGTTAACGATTTAATCAAAATATTAAATCCGAAACTGAAAGGATGGGCGAACTATTATCGCCACAGTGTTGCTAAGCAAGTTTTCGGTTATGTAGGGCATCAACTTTTCTGGTTGTTATGGCGTTGGGCAGTTAGGCGTCATCCATCTAAAAGTAAGGACTGGGTGAGGCGTAAGTATTATCTGGGCAGTAAGGGAGAATGGCAATTTCATGGTTGGCAGAAAATAGCGAACATGGATTGTCGATTTAACCTTGTCCAAATAGCTCAAACGCTCATAAAAAGACATGTAAAAATCAGGAGTGCAGCGACACCTTACAACCCCGAACATGAAGCTTACTTAGGTAAGCGAAAACGGGCAAAGGAAGGTAGAAACTCATGGTTTGAGCCTGTCTTGGCTGCGATGTAGGGTGCTGGGTAACAGAACACGCCTTAGTGGAGGCTTGAGCCGTATGCAGTGAAAGTTGCACGTACGGTTCTTAGGAGGGCGGCACTTGGTAACAGGTGTCGCCTATCCGACAAAAGTGTGACAGGATAGCTTAGCAATAAGAAACTAAGCACAAATCAGTCGATCAAATTTTAGTAATACCACAGAGTCGGGAGTTGCTACTCTAATAGTGACGATTCAAAGAGAAGAATTGATGATGAAGAATACTAAACTCAATATATTGCTTTTAAAATGTGACGCAACGGCACCAGTTCCTGATGATTTAACTGCATGGCTTGATTCTCCTTCTGTCGGAAATGAAATTATTACTGGTCACGATGAGATATCTCTGAGTTCTGATGATGAATATCGTGCCGCTTTAAAGACAATCGAAGGATTGTTTGATGCAATACCTAATACCGCTGAATTGGAAAGTTTTTTATCTATTCTTGAAAATGACATGCAACAACACCCCGACAAATTAGTGCCGCTCACAGCAAGTATGCGTAGAAGTGCTGAAAGTTTAGTTGAAAGTGTAGAAATTGATTTTGGTGCTCAGTTATTAGACGAGTTGTAGGTAATTGGGAGACTAGAAGTTATCTGAAAACCTAACTTTGTTCGCTCTTTGTAACGCAGAAATGTTCACAAGTGTGTTTGAAGCGAAAGATGTTGAGCCCCTATTGATGCATTAATAAATTAGGTCTTCAGGCTTTTGAAATTCACTTATACTGCTATCAAATAACTATTGTCTGTTGGAGTCGGCCTGTATGTTTAATGAAGCGCATTCAGCATTAGTTGGTACATGCATCAATGCTCCTCATCGTGAGTCATATAGAGATATAGAGCTTATTCGGCAGGGGTTAACCGCTGACATGCTAGCTAATGCGATGACGTTAACTTGCTTATCTAGGCGTGAATTAGAAACAGTATTAGGGGTAAAATTAAGACTTCACGATAAGCTGTTGCCAGCCATCGCGACCGAGCGTGTGTTGATGCTCATCAGTACTATTCAAGCAGGAACAGAGTACTTTGGTACGCAAGATAAAATGCTTTTATGGCTAAAGACACCCAACCAGACGTTTGCTAATCAACAACCGATAACACTATTAGATACCACCATAGGTATGGACATGATTAATGCGACGATAACTAAGTTATCGCATGGTATGACTGCGTAACAACGCCGGTGACTTTACAGCGCCTTGGCGACAATTTTAATTACCAAGCTCTATTCCATTCAACATATTCCTACAGCCAAATGCTGTTGTGGTTGAATTAGCCGGACACTTCAATAAAGGAATATAATAATGCCATTATTGAGGTGAATATGACTAAACGAATAAATAAACAATATCCAGATGATTTTAAACAAGAAGCTGTCGCTTTGGTTCTTGAACAAAATTACACGATAGTGCAAGCGGCAGCGTCTTTAGGTATTACAGATAAAATTCTTTATAACTGGGTGGCTAAACACAAAAAGCTAACTCAAGGCGATGCATTATCTGTAGATGAACGCACCGAACTTATGCTGTTACGTAAAGAGAATAAACGCTTATTGATGGAGCGCGAAATCCTAAAAAAGGCCAGCGCCTTCTTTGCGAAAGAAATGAAGTAAGGTATTCATTTATCAATACTCTTAAATCGAAATATCCTATTTCGATGGCGTGTAAAGTGATGCAGGTTAGTTCATCAGCGTATTACGTTTGGCTTAAAAGGCCTGGTGAACTTATCACTGCTGACACCCTAGAGCTATTTCGTCGAGCTAAAGCATTATTCAAAGCCAGTCGAAACAGTCTAGGTAGTAGAGAGTTAGCTAAAGCGCTACGCAAAGAAGGGTTTAGCATTACCCGTTATCGCACTATTAAGTTAATGGCGCGATTGAAACTGATGGTCACGCAACGTCTGGCTTATAAAGTCACCACAAAGCGTAAACACATTGATAGCGTGGCTGATAATTTGCTAAATATGAATTTTAATCCTGTTGGGCCAAACCAAACCAAGTCTGGGCAGGTGATGTGAGTTATCTTAACACTGGCGAAGGTTGGTTATATCTTGCAGTTGTAATGGATTTGTATTCTCGCAGAATCGTCGGCTGGCATATCTCTAAGCGCATGACGAGAAGCTTAGTTGAGAAAGCATTTTTGAAGGCTTACCGCTTGCGAAAACCACCAAAGGGCTTAGTGTTTCATAGCGATCGAGGTTCTCAATATACCAGTAAAGGCTATCGGCGCTTATTAACCAAATTTGACTGCCGAGCAAGCATGGGGGACGTGGGAGCGTGTTGGGACAATGCTGTTGTGGAGCGATTTTTTGGTAGTTTGAAACACGATTGGTTATTAAAAGTACCACAGCCAACTCGTCAACATATGCGTGATGATGTGGCTAAATATATGAAATATTACAATGTAGAACGGCTGCACTCGGCAAATGCTGATCAGTCACCGATTGATTTTGAAATTTCTTTTAGAAAAGTGTCCGGTTGGACTTGACCAGAACATGCCGTTAATCTAATGACGATTTACCGTGTGCTGCGAATAGCATAGTTTAGTCAATAATGCCTTTTGCCAACTTACGTTCAACCTCCGCTGCATCAGGGAAAATATCGGTGTGTTCGCAGCCTAAAATATGAATAATTTCGTAAATCCTATCGCACGACACAGCAATAACCCCTTTCTCAATACGGCTGATATAGCTTTGCTCAACCTCTAACTTGCTGGCAAGGTCTGCTTGTGTCCAAGACTTTCTAATTCTCGCTACTTTTATGTTCATACCAATTAAGGCTTGCGCTGATTGCATGCAAAATCTCAATAACTTCCAGAATATGTTAATAATCCCATATCGATCCACTTATCAGTATTTACAACAATACATAAAATATGTATTTTAATGCATATTGAATGACTTAATTATGATAAAGGTGTATATGAAGGGATTAGTTTTTACGTTTCAAAACGTTTTCACTCGACAGAGACGCGATGGTTTTTTTGCATCTGAAATTGTTGACGATGCCGTCAATATGCTTAACAAAGAGCGATTTAAGCACGCTGAAATTAAACAGATGGTAGATGATTTTTTGAAGGACCTGGTGTTTAAGGGGTGGCTAACAACGGGAATCGATGAAAAGACCGGTTTAACCACTTACACTCTGTTCGATAAAGTCGCTGATCCGATAGCACTAAAGTTAACATCTTCAGAAGTTGCAGAACTAGAAAAGGAAGGTGATAAACTTAATGAAGAATATATGTATGCTCGAGCTGTTTATCTTGAGGTTGACAGGTTTGTGTCGAACAAAAATAATCCAGAATTCTTAAGAAGCACAAAATATTTTAGCGATTTTATTCGACGAGACTTGATGGGCAAGTTAGAAGCGATTGAGTATATTCTATGCTCAAATGCACAGTGAGATAGGCTCATTAAACTGTTATTTTTACATTGAAAATTGAGATGAAGGAGGTTTTTTACAGACGTTACAATTAACAGAATATTGATTTTTTAAAATATTAAAAATATATAAATTATTGAAATATAACAAGTTATTTCATATTTTTGTATTGTGCATGTTCAAAGATATGTTAATCTAACCCTAAGAGAAAGCAGCCGTCAGAGCTGCATAGGGTTAGTTATGCAAGACCTAAGTATCAAGTTTTATGTTCAACAATATTTATCTTCTCGAAAATATGAAGTGGCACCTTCAACATTACGTTCTGAGCGCTGTAAAGCATCAAAAATCATTAAGTTGGTCGGACAACGTTATATTGATTCTGTCACGCACAGTGACATTATTCAGCTGCGTCAAAAGTTGCATAAAAGCTATGCAAACAAGTCGATCAATGAGTTTTATATCATTTTGCGTGCGATATTTAACAATGCATTTCGGGATGGGATTATTGTGCGTAATCCGATGGAAGGCATCCAAAATCTATCAGTTTGTCATGCTGAGCCAAATCCATTTACCCGCTCTGAATTAACAGCGTTAGCACAAGCAGAAGTTGAGTGCTTTTCAGGGAAAAATGCTTTTCAGTTATGTGCTCTAACTGGACTTCGAATAAGTGAGCTCTTAGCATTAAGTTGGGAAGATATTGACTTTATTAATGCAAAACTCAAAGTCAAAATCGCGTTAGTTGATAAACAATATAAAACGCCTAAGACGCCGGGCTCACAACGCACAGTTGAGTTATGTGCTTCTGCTATGTATATATTAACACAACAAAAATTGATAACTGGACATCGAAAAGCTAGAAAGATATCAGTGCTTCAACGCGACAATAAAACGAAAAAAATAGAAAATTTATCACTCGTTTTCTACAACACTCAGACAAATCAGCCTTTTATTAGTGCGAAACAATTCAATAAAACGTTTTTCACCCCATTTTTGTCATCTGCTAATGTTAAGCACCGCGGCGCTGGGCAACTTAGGCATACTTTCGCAAGTCAAGCGCTCACGTCGGGTATATCTAAAGAGTGGATTGCTAGGCAGTTAGGGCATTAAAGCACTGCGATGATTGACATTCATTATGCACGCTGGATGTGTGCAGATGCACCAGACTTTGTTAATAGAGTTGAGCAGCAATTCAGTGGTATTTTTACACCCCAACAGAATGATGAGCCGATAAATGTCGATGAAAACACATCTGATATTAAAGCAACTTCAAACGCAGTCGCGAACACTGATATTCAGCTCACAGAGCAACAGATATCGCAATTGCTCATTAGTCACCCCAATTTGATAACAGAGTATCTCAATCGATTGTTGAGTCAGAGTGTTGGGGAGAAGTTGATATGAGATTAACGACTCTCTTCTTTGCATTTGTTAACTATGCATTTAATGACAAGGGGCGCAGAGCTGGCAAAGCTACCTTGTTTCATTCATTACGTCTCACAGAAGAAATGGCGCTTAAACAAAAGTATTTGACTAAGTCACAGGAGCTGATGCGCTCAAAGAATGAGATCGAAATTGAGTGGGATAGCTCGCTATCGCACACTAATTTGATTGATACCCCTGAAGGAATTGTCCCTCTAGCTAACTTTTCACAAGAGCAAAGAGAGCAAATGATGTTCGAAATTTTGCAACCTCAAACAATGAAGAGCGCTGATGCGCGTAAATTTGGGCAAGACAAAGCGCGCTCCAAAAACAAACTTAAAGAGTGGATAAAGGCAGGTCATTTTTGTAAGAAAGGTATTGAGTTAGTCGATGAGATTTTTTCGAGTGATAGCTTAATAAATGTGCATCATGCTGCATATCGATTGAATTTGCTTGATATGAAGCGTAAAGCTCAGCGAGTTGAGCAATTGGTGAATTATATCAAAGCCCACAATGCATTGTTAGATAAGCCTAATTCACTTAACTCTGTCAATTTTGAAGAATTATTATTCAAAATCCCTATAAATAATCAGATAGGTACAGACATTGTGAGCAATGAAGAAATGATGCACGCAATGAAAAGTTTCTTACAGCGTTATTATCCTGATTATCCAATTAAACTCATGGTGTTACATCATGATGAACGACTACCCGGTGAAATAACTGGCGGCCATGTTCATGCTTTCATTTCTGGGAAAAATGCTTCAACGCATCAATACGATTTACGGTTAGCACACATCAGAAACGTCAATGCATTTTTGTTTGATCGCAAAGGTGTCGATGCCGAGTTACTTTCTGAGAAAGGACGCTTGAATCGTGAACAAGCAGGCGATGTGGCGAAGCATATGCAAGAGATGTTCTATGAGTTCGTCAATGAACATCTCTTTCATCCGAAGGGCATCAATGCTGATTTCCATCCAGAATCTGTCCGTAAATCTGAAAAACGAATGCAAATGCGTAAAGAAGCAAAGCTAGCGAAGCGCGATAGAACATTCAACTATCACACACGTTTAGTTGAGCATGTAGATAGTTTAGAAAATAAGTCTAAAAATTTGGATGGCAAAATTTCTCAGCGAGAGCAAACGGTTGATGATTTAGAGAGCAAAGTAGCTTACTTGAGTGAGAATTGTGAGACTTTGATAATAAAACGTGACGCACTTAAGCAGGAGTGCATTCAGCAAGAGGCGGTTGTTCAACAAAATCAGCGTAGACTTAGTAAAAACATGCGGCTTGAGCAAGAAGTTGATGAGCGTTTAAGCACAAAGATAAAGGAAGAAAAGAAAATAGATGCATCGATTTTGCTTAAACAGCAAAAACACACAGAATTAGATAGCGCTATAGCTGAAAAACAATCAATTTTAGAAAGACTTAGCGTAATGACAACTAAGGCATTGTATCCAGTACACAAAATGTTGGAGCACATGAACAATCGCTTAATACTAAAAGGAAGAGCGGGAGCGGCGGAGTTCATGCAACATATCATTAAAGCCTTTAGTGCAGATTTGCCAGCGGAGCTCAGAAAAACACTAATAAAAATTACGAGTAATACTGGCGATACAGAGCTTGAAAACGCGTTAACACGCAAAGACAGTCAGATTAACGACTCATTGGATATGTGATAAAGCACGCGTTCAATATTCGTTAAATGATGCGTTAACCGTATTCTCTCAGATTAGAGTCAATACAATATAAGATGCTCGCAAAATAAGCAGGGAATCGGTCATTACTTTTTAAAGTGATGACCGATTTTTTATTAATCGCTGAGAATGTAAGACTTAAATTAACGGCCAGGCATGAGGTTATGCTTGTATCGAGTTATGGAGTGTAGTTTGTACCAATAGCGCTATCTAGCCCTAATTGGCAGCACTGCTGCCACAGATGGCACTTACGCTGCCAGTGGCGGCATTAAACATGTCAGTGGTCGTTTTAGAGAGCAAACGGATGAGGCGAAATAGTCAAAATATCGATTTGATAAATTGAGGTTTGAACAACATGTATGTTTGAAGCCCATTAGTATTGAAATGAAATTACCGTAGATGGTGAGAGTATAAAACCCGCATGGTCAGTTGTTTTCACGACGTGATAATGTTTAGGCTAAGCCTAAACAAACCTTAACTTCGCACTTGGTGAGTGCGAAAAAGTACAGCTTCGCAGTCATCGACTGCGAAGCAAAAAGCAGCCCACAATTATGTGGGACCAGTACGTAACCCGGTACGTTTACCTCCCACTTTTTGTTCCAAAAAGATGGGAGATAAACTCGGGCAAGGGGAGTCCCCCTTTGAACCCCCAAATTCCCATGCTGCGCATTTGAAAAAATCAAAACTAAAAGATAAAGACGCATTCCCTCATTAACACTTTTATCCAGTTGTAATTTTGGGCAGGTTTACACTTGAAAATCAACCTTAAGTCGTGTCGCTGCAAAAAACGCCGGTAATTAGCGAAGATGAATAAATTGGCCTCCACTCTGAAATGAAACCCTGTAAAATTTTTTAATTCAATCTGATAACGTTGCTTTACGTATTATTTCAAGATATATTTGTATTTCGGCGAGCCCAGATGCCGATCCTGGTTTAAAAAGTTGCCTGTCAACACTGGGTTCGAAGTTGAAAATTAAAGCCTAGCATTACATACAGTAAGTGCTTCGATTTTGTTCGCGTGCCAGGACGCAAACAGATTATATTCGAGGTATTTATGTCTAAACTCAGCAACAAAATCCGCAATGAAGCCAAACTCCAGAAAAAAAACGGTACAACTAATGCTAAAAAGCTTACAAAAATTCAGGATGATCTAGCGCTTGAATCTGGTTTTGATAGTTTTTCTAAATTAATAGCATTTGAAAAAAAATCACAAATAGATGAACGCATAAAATTTGCAAAGCCTGGAAATCAAGAGTCAGATGACCATTTTTTACTCATTAATGATCATGTTGAGGTTTTTGTTCGGAAAGATGGTTTTCGTGGGCTAAGAGCGCTGAAAAACTTTAACAAAAAAGAGATAATCTTTGTTGAGAAGCCCTTAATTTCTGTTTCGAAAATGGGTCAAACTGAGGTCGATTTAGCTTGGGCTGCCACATTTCATCTAGTATCAAAGCAACAAAATCTTCTAAATGAAATGAGGTCGAAATATAGATATCGCGAAAGTTTTCAGCCCGTTTTAGATGTGAACGATAAAGCAATTTTAAAAGAAATGGCAAAACTTTTAGATAAATCTGAACGTGAAATCAACTCCGTTTACAATCTAGTGTGTACATACAATACTATGTCAACGTTGGGTTTAATATATCATGATACAAACGAACTAGAACTATATGAAAAATTATTTATTTCGATAGGCTTATCGTACGCGAATCATTCCTGCGAGCCAAATTCTGCTCGTATTGAAATTAAAACACTCGAGTGGTTTCAGTCAAATTTTGACGGACTAGTTGCGATAGAGAATATCTCACAGGGGGATGAAATTACGTGGGGATATTGGTTGTGTTTTAAAAATAAAAGATTAAAAAACAGACGGAAAACTCTTTTAAACGAATTTGGATTTAATTGTACATGTGCTCGTTGTGAAAAAGAGAAAAAAAGCATGAAATAATTTGAATTGGTTGACAAATAAGTTCTCTGTGATATATCGTCAATCATAGTTAGCAATTGTGTAATTGACATTAGGTTTTTCTATCAACCAATTGAAACTAAACGACTAATTTGATATTTAATTCGAGAGTTTGGGTTCAAATCCCTATCCCTCCGCCACATTCAATAAAAAGGCCCG
>TARA_R110002033_G_scaffold166759_5_pt1 | contig 18735 bp, 16 predicted proteins | sample TARA_R110002033 | Tara Oceans TARA_R110002033 (sample SAMEA4397051) | marine metagenome | biome: Polar Biome; feature: [SRF] surface water layer (ENVO:00010504); material: water (ENVO:00002006), including particulate matter (ENVO:01000060) such as... | depth 5 m
CGTCACCCAATGATCTATTGCGAAATCTTCGCCAATATGCTCTATAAAGTAGGGAACCAAAGCATCATTTGTTCGTTCTGTAATGTAGATAAAGTAAAGCGCTAAAATCTTCTTATTTCTGTCCTTTGTTGTGATGATCAGGTCGAGTGCTTTTCTATTTGCAGTATCAACATCTAAGATTGCTATGGCCCATAAGCCAACTAACACCTCTAAGTTGTCTTTACTATTAATATAAGTGTCTACTTCTTTTAAATTCAGAATTAAAGATTGTGCGATTTCTAGAATACGGTTGATCACTGACTTTTTAGGAGTTTCCCATCGAAGACCAAACCAAGTACTCACCGCTCTGGTAACGCTACTAAAACGTGTAAGATCATTTTTGAGAATCACATTAATCATGTATTTGAAAGCGCTCAAACCTGCTTCATCTAATGATTCTAAAATTGTTTGTCGTAGCCCTTCTTGACGTTGTGCGGCAAGCAATAGTTTGGCTACCATTTCCCAATGTTGCTCATCTTCAGAAAGTAATAGTGCTTTTATGATATCAGCGCTCACACCACCAATTTCGTCTTCCCCTTGAATAATATCATTTAAAAGTTCGTCAAACAAACCATCTGCATTATGCAATACAGTAGCGAGAAAATAGCTGTTTAAACCTGGGAAGTAGGTACTGTACTGAAATTGTTCTTCAAGGGTTAGTTCGCCATAACCTGCTCTACTAAAACGTAAAAATTGGGTAAAATAATTCAATTTATTTCTTAGAATGTCCTTCGAAGGTTTTGATCGAAAAGCCTTTTTGTCATAATCTTTTTGATACGGGAGTGTATTCATAAAATCCCACATAGCAGCTAAGTATGGTGCTTGCACAACGCCATATAACTGCATACCTAAACGCATTCCTTCGGGAGTTGCCCAAGGGTTTACAGTAATGGGGTCGTCAAAAACTTCGATAAAATCAGTACTATTATAGTAGGTCAGTTCCTCTTTTTTTATACTGCCTAGAATCTTTGCTAGAATTCGATACGGTTCAGAGAAGGCCCTAAAGGCAAAGCGATCTACTTCTGGTTTTTTATTTTGTTGGACGTATTTTTGAGCATCTTCAATTGGAATCATGGAATGTAAGTCTTTTAAACTGTTTTCAAAATCAACTATTTACGACTATTTCAAAATAGTTATAATCATTTGCAAGATAAAATAATCTGAACTTTTAATACTCACGGTATTTGGGGATTTTTAGCAGTTTTGTGGATTCTGCATTTTACGATGCTATGTTAAATGAGTAATGGTGGCAATAAAAATGTATTCAAATACTTTTTTCGTTTACATGTTGCCGTAGGTTATATAGGGTTTAATAATAAATTGACCTATCCTCGAGGTGATGTTTAGAAAAAGCGTTTAATAATATGGTAAAAATGAATTAAATAAGAAGCGTTATGAGAATGTTTTTAATCAATTCTAGGAAGTTGTAGAGTAGTGCACGAAGCAAATGGAAAATAAGCCGAGTGTAAGATAAATTAAAAAGGGTGCTATTTTATGCGAATCGAATGTCACTATTTCATTTTGTCAATGGTATGTAGTATGTCCAATATTGGATCAACAGACGAAAGTTTTACAGAAGAGGGCCAATGGGTGTGGAAGGGTTTTCGAGTTACGAAAAATCAGTAGTAATAACATTCTTTGAAAGAGTGACCAAATGGATTTCTATTGGATTTATTATTTTTGGACTACTTATGTTATGGAGTTATTCAAAAAATAATAAGGATAGAGAAGAGCAAACTGAAGAAAAAGGTAAAATCATAAATTCAGTACGATAAATTGTTTTGATCCAGATACTCTATTGCTTCACTATTATTTTTTATTGTAATTAAATAATAACTAGTTTTACATAAATAAAATTGCACATCTTTTGAAAAATATTTTAATAATTGATGACGAAGAAAAACTTCGTGGTTTACTCGCAAGGATAATAAAATCAGAGGGATTTGAAGTAGTTGAAGCTCCGGATTTGAAGCTGGGATTCAAAAAATTAGAGCAGAATGATATTGATGTTGTGCTCTGTGATGTCAAACTTCCTGACGGTAATGGAGTAGATTTTCTTCAAAAGATAAAAACTAATTTGCCATTAACAGAAGTGATTTTGCTAACCGCTTATGGAAACATATCTGACGGCGTTCAAGCAATGAAAAATGGCGCTTTTGATTATATTGTCAAAGGGGATGACAATGATAAAATCATTCCACTTTTATACAAGGCTTTAGAAAAAGTCCAACTTCAGAAGAAAGTGAAGCAGTTGGAAAAGCGCATTACGAATAAATATTCTTTTGACGCTATTATAGGAAAGTCTAAAGCTTTGTTACAAGTTATTGAATTGGCAAAAAAAGTCGCCATAACTGATTCCACCGTTTTATTAACTGGAGAGACAGGAACGGGTAAAGAAGTTTTTGCTCAAGCCATTCATGAAAATAGTACTCGCATAGGAAAATCATTTGTGGCGCTGAACTGCAGTACTTTTAGTAAAGAATTATTAGAAAGCGAACTGTTTGGCCACCGTCAAGGTGCTTTTACAGGAGCTGTAAAAGACAAAAAGGGTTTTATCGAAGAAGCAAATGGCGGTACTTTATTCTTGGACGAGATAGGAGAAATGCCTCTTGATTTGCAAGCAAAATTACTAAGAGTATTAGAAACTAATGAATATATCACCGTTGGAGATAGTACCCCTAAAAAATCCAATTTTAGATTAATTGCAGCTACTAATCGGAATTTAAAAACCGAAAGTGAGGCTCATCGTTTCCGTTCTGATTTATATTATAGGTTGAATATTTTCGAAATAAATTTGCCGCCTTTGCGTGCGCGCGTCAAGGACATACGTGCTCTTACTGTTTTTTTTGTTGAAAAATTTTCAGTTGCGACAAACAAGAAGGCTCTAGAAATTGAGGACGATTTTTTGGAGCACTTAGAAAAATACTCTTGGTCAGGAAATGTGCGTGAGCTTAAAAACGTAATTGAAAGAGCAGTGATTTTAGCTTCTTCGAATTCTTTAACTGCCGCCGATTTACCTTATGAAATTGTAAATTATAAAGAGAATAGTGGTGATACTGTACTATCCGCTTTTGCTATCAATAGCATGGAAAAACTACACATCCAAAAAGTTTTAAATTACACCAATGGCAATAAAGCAGAAGCTGCAAGGTTGTTAGAAATTGGAATTGCTACTTTGTATCGAAAGGTAGAAGAGTATAGAATTTAATAAAACCTATCATTTTAATAAAAAGCCTATCATTTTGATAGGCTTTTTTTGTGCTCTAAAATTACGTTTGTGTGTTAATATGTTGATATGTAGTTGATTAATTAGTTTGATCCTTTTTTGGAATGTCTTTTGGCATTGCACTAGAAAATAAATAACATTCAAATGAAAAATCAAATTACTAATGTATTCAAAAATGCAGAACGATTTGCTGAGATTACTAAAAAAGCACTAATCGCTGGCAATGTGCTCAGGGCAAAAAAATGTCTCAATATAGCCGAAAAACTATTTGTTACAGGTAGCACAGAAACAAGAGGTATTATTGCCAATGTGTATCTCTATTCTATTGCTTCCTTCTTAAAAGTGAAGCATTGCACCATTTCAAATTTATTTCCCGAAGTATTGAAAACAGAATATGCAAAGCAAATTCACCAACCAAATTACAATTAAATTAAGATGACTGAAACAATTTTATTGCTCGGACTAGCCATTTTATTATTTGGCATTTGTTATTTAACCATTGACTTTTTTGAAAAAATCTAAAATTATGATCGTACTTTTTATTGTCGCAATAGCCGTTTTTGGCTATATGGTTTACGTACTACTTAAGCCAGAAAAATTCTAAAATGATCAAGGTAAAAAATAGGCAAGTGCTGATAATTGTATCATAGTGGATTTTCGCTAGTACAGTTTTAGTTCTTACCTCTTTTAAAACCAAAATTTATTTAACCCTTAATACATAAAAATGAATACAGAAATAGTTGGAATTATAGCGATGTTTTTGCTCACATTAGCACTCGCTATTCCATTAGGAAAATATATTTCCAAGGTTTACGGACTCGAGAAAACGTGGCTGGATTTTATATTCAATCCGGTTGAAAAAGTGCTTTTCAAACTGAGTGGTGTTAATCCCGAGCAAGAAATGAACTGGAAACAGCACATGAAAGCTTTACTAACGATTAATGTAGTATGGTTTTTCATAGGAATGATCATCATGATGATCATGGGAAGCTTACCCATGAATCCAGATGGAAATCCAAGTATGTCCGCCGATTTAGCTTTCAATACCGTGATTTCTTTTGTAGTGAACTGTAACCTGCAGCATTATTCAGGTGAAACAGGACTTAGTTATCTAGGACAGTTCTATCTAATGTTTTTACAGTTTGTAAGTGCCGCGACGGGAATGGCCGCTGCAGTAGTAGTTTTTAGAGCATTTAGAGATAAAACCACTACTGAATTAGGTAATTTTTATACGTATTTCATGAAATCATGTACACGTATCTTACTTCCGATTTCATTAGTAGTGGCAATTTTATTAGCTTTTCAAGGAACTCCAATGACTTTTGAGGGAAAAGATACTATAACTACTTTACAAGGCAGTTCACAAGATGTTTCTCGTGGTCCTGCTGCTGCTTTTGTAGCGATAAAACATGTAGGTACGAATGGAGGCGGATTTTTTGGAACCAATTCTGCACATCCTTTTGAAAATCCAACGTACTTCTCCAATATGGTCGAAATGATTGCTCAAATGTTAATTCCATTCGCAATGATATTCGCTTTTGGATATTTCATTAAAAGGAAGAAGTTCTCGTGGATGATTTTTGGCGTGATGACTGTTGGATTTTTGGCATTAACCATTCCGAATGTTATCTCAGAGATGCAAGGAAATCCTATGATTCAAAAAATGGGAATTGATACCTCTCTAGGTGCTATGGAAGGAAAAGAATCAAGAATTGGTGCAGCAGCAACAGGATACTGGAGTATTGCAACAACAGTAATTTCAACAGGTTCGGTAAATTCAATGCACGACAGCACGATGCCTCTTTCGGGTATGAATGAATTACTAGCAATGATGATCAATAGCTTTTATGGTGGAGTAGGAGTCGGAATTTTGAACTTCTTTATTTTCATCATTTTGGCGGTTTTTATTAGTGGATTAATGGTTGGAAGGACACCCGAATTTTTCGGGAAGAAGGTCGAAGCTAGAGAAATGAAGATAGCGATGATTATTGCTTTGATTCACCCATTCTTAATATTAGTGGGTACTGCCTTAACGGCTGCTATGCCTCAATATGGCACAGCAACATTAAATAATCCTGGATTTCATGGACTTAGTGAAATGTTATATGAATTCACATCTGCGTCCGCAAATAACGGAAGTGGGTTTGAAGGTTTAGGAGACAATACTTTCTGGTGGAATGTTTCTACAGGAATTGTACTGCTTCTTGCACGTTTTCTACCAATCATAGGGCCTGTAGCCATTGCTGGACTCTTAGCACAAAAGAAATACATACCTGAAAATGATGGAACGCTTAAGACAGATACGGCCACATTTGGGTTAGTGACCTTAACTGTTATTGTAATTATAGCCGCCTTAGCTTTCTTTCCTGTATTAGCATTAGGGCCAATCGCTGAATATTTTACTATCTACTAAAAAGAATTTAAAAATGAATAAAGATCAATCATTGTTTCAAAAGGAGATTGTGCAACAAGCATTAGTGCAGTCTTTTGTGAAATTAAATCCGAAGTTACTATTTAAAAATCCTGTGATGTTTACGGTAGAAATCGGGACAATCGTTATGCTATTTGTCTCTATTTGGACATTAACGGGTGAAACATCGCAAGGTAGTTTTGAATATAATTTTGTTGTATTCCTAGTGCTTTTATTTACACTGTTGTTTGCCAATTTTGCAGAAGCGATTGCCGAAGCACGAGGAAAAGCGCAAGCTGACAGTTTACGAAAAACAAGAGAAGAAACACCAGCAACCTTAAAAAGTGGAGAAAAGATTTCTTCTTCGCAACTGAAAAAAGGAGATTTGTTTGTTTGTGAAGCGGGTGATACCATTCCAACGGATGGGGAAATCATAGAAGGTCTCGCAACAATAGATGAAAGTGCCATAACAGGCGAATCGGCACCAGTTATCCGCGAGTCAGGCGGAGATAAAAGTTCAGTTACTGGTGGTACGAAAGTATTGTCAGACCGCATCGTTGTAGAAGTAACCAATGAGCCAGGGGAGAGTTTTTTAGATAAAATGATTGCTTTGGTAGAAGGTGCCTCACGACAAAAAACGCCAAACGAAATTGCCTTAACGATATTGCTTGCAGGATTTACGTTAGTTTTTATAATCGTTTGTATTACGCTAAAACCACTTGCTGATTATTCGAATGTCAATATTACGATAGCTTCATTTATCGCATTATTTGTTTGCCTGATACCAACCACAATTGGAGGGTTGTTATCTGCGATTGGAATAGCAGGTATGGACAGAGCCTTAAGAGCCAATGTAATTACAAAAAGCGGGAGAGCGGTGGAGACTGCAGGAGATATTGATGTATTGTTATTGGATAAAACAGGAACAATCACCATTGGTAACAGGAAAGCAACTCAGTTCTATGCTGCTCCAGGTATTTCACAAGAACAATTGGTTAAAGCAGCCGTTTTAAGTTCTATGTCGGATGATACTCCCGAAGGGAAATCAATTGTAGAATTGGCACAAATAGATCCTTTGACGTTGCAAGTGAATAACGCACAATTTATCAAGTTTACTGCGGAGACGAGAAGTTCAGGAGTCAATTTTGACGGAACTCGAATTAGAAAGGGTGCAACTGATGCTATAAAAAATATGGTCATAAATGCTGGAAATCCTTTTCCAACCGAGCTTTTAGATCGAGTGAAAATGATTGCCGAAAACGGAGGAACGCCCTTGGTAGTTTCTGAAAATGAAGTAGCGCTTGGGGTTGTTGAGTTGCAAGACATCATCAAAACGGGAATGTTTGAACGATTTGAACGCCTTCGTAAAATGGGTATAAAAACGGTCATGGTGACGGGAGATAATCCTTTGACTGCAAAATTTATAGCCGAAAAAGCAGGGGTTGATGACTTTATTGCCGAAGCCAAACCAGAAGATAAGATGAATTACATCATAGAGGAACAATTAGCCGGAAGATTAGTTGCCATGATGGGAGATGGTACAAATGATGCACCAGCTTTGGCTCAGGCAGATGTTGGTGTTGCGATGAACAGCGGAACGCAAGCAGCAAAAGAAGCAGGAAATATGGTTGATTTAGACAATGACCCAACCAAGTTAATTGAGATCGTTGAAATTGGGAAACAGTTATTAATGACCCGCGGTACGCTTACTACTTTTAGTATTGCTAATGATGTTGCCAAATACTTTGCCATCATTCCAGCATTATTCATTACTGCAATTCCAGCGCTTCAAGGATTAAATATTATGCATTTACACAGTCCTGAAAGTGCCATACTTTCGGCAGTAATTTTCAATGCCATTATTATTCCGTTCCTGATTCCGTTAGCTTTAAAAGGCGTGAGCTATAAACCAATAGGCGCAAGTGCTTTGTTGAGAAGAAATCTGTTGCTTTTTGGTGTAGGAGGAATTATCGTGCCGTTCATAGGTATCAAATTGATTGATATTGTTGTTGCATTATTCATTTAAGAAAAATAAAAAATATGAAAAATAATTTAATAATCGGAATCAGAATGACTGTTGTCCTGCTGGTACTTTTCATGGTAATTTATCCCCTATCGGTTTGGGCAGTTGCTCAATTAGCGCCCAATAATGGTAAAGGTGAAGTGGTAGTATACAAACAAAACAAAGGATATTCGAAAGTTGGTCAAAATTTTACGGCTGACAAATACTTTTGGGGAAGACCATCTGCTGTAGATTATAACGCCGCTGGCTCAGGAGCTAGCAATAAAGGAGCTTCTAACGAAGAATATTTAGCTGTAGTTCAAGGTCGTATTGATACTTTTTTATTAAAGAATCCTACGGTAAAAAAATTAGATGTTCCAATTGATTTAGTGACCGCTAGTGCAAGCGGATTAGATCCTAACATATCTGTTGCAAGTGCTAAAGTGCAGATTACAAGAGTTCAAAAAACGAGGAACATTAGTAGCGAAAAATTAAATTATTTAATAGATGCGAATACTGAACATCCCTTTCTAGGCATTTTTGGACCTACAAAAGTGAATGTTTTAAAATTAAATATTGCCCTAGATCAACTTAAATAAATTGTAGAAAAACCTGGGAGATGAAAAGCTGTCTCCCTTTTTTTTTAATCAAATAAATAAAATGTAATGAATACTAAAATAGTTACTGTCGCCTTATCACTTGTTTTATCGAGTGCTGCTTTTGCGCAAGAAGAGAAAAAAAATCCGATGACCTTTTCAGGATATGTTGAAACCTACTTTCAATACGATGCCAATAATCCTCAAACGAATACACGTCCAAGCTTTATTTACAGTCACAACCGAAACAATGAGGTCAATTTAAATCTAGGATTACTAAAAGCCATTTATGATACCGAATTAGTTCGCGCCAATTTGGCTTTAGCAGCTGGTTCTTATATGAATGCAAATTATTCCGCTGAGCCTGGAGTTTTAAAAAATGTTTATGAAGCAAACGTAGGATTCAAAGTTTTAAAAAATCAAAATTTATGGATTACCGCTGGGATTTTACCTTCACATATCGGTTTTGAAAGTGCTGTAGGTGCAGACTGCATTACCTTAACTAGAAGTATAATAGCTGAAAACTCTCCCTATTTTGAGGCTGGAGCCAAAATCACTTATGTTTCTCCAAGTGGCCAATGGGAATTTTCCGGATTGTATTTAAATGGTTGGCAAAGAATTCAGCGCGTAGATGGAAATACCACTCCTGCTTTTGGGCATCAACTAATTTACAAGCCTACAAACAAAATAACCTTGAATAGCAGTTCTTTTATTGGAAATGATAAACCAGACGATGTACGTCAAAGGCGTTATTTTCATGATTTTTACGGACAATTTGAGCTAACAAGTAAAGTGAAATTGATGGCAGGAATCGATTTAGGTTGGGAAGAGAATAGCTCTCAGGGCGATCAATATAACAAATGGTATGGAGCTTCAGTAATGACACAAATTGCGATAACTGACAAATTAAATTTGGCAGTAAGAGCAGAATATTATCAAGATAAAAAAGGAGTAATTATCGTAACAGGAACTCCAGATGGGTTTGAAACCTATGGTGCATCCCTGAATTCAGATTATAGAATAGGTTCCAATTTAGTTTGGAGAGTAGAAGTGAAGAATTACTCTAGCAAAGACGCTATTGATGTTAAACGAGGAGGAGGAACTGCTAATGAAAGTTTGGTTCTGTCAACATCCTTAGCGGTGAAGTTTTAAAACTTGATAATAGCCTCTAGTTAATAAAAATGTTTCTCCAATCCATTGCAAGAGACTTAAAAATAGGGTCTACAGGATAATGAAACTATAATCCATTGTCTTAACCATAACAATTATCATGGAACAAAAAATTTTAAAAAGAAGTAATACATTTTTGAGTATTCCATTTTTTGGATTAGCAAGTTTAGTCCTATTTGTGGGATGCCAGAAAAGCAATTCAGATCAATTAATACCAGAGCCTAGCTCTATTTATAAACTTGAAGTTACTACTCCCACAATAGACAAGCAATATAGTGATGATGTATATTTTTGGAGTACAACTTTGGATGAAGAGTTTTACGAAGTAGCGCCATTAGATAGCAGTAAACTAACAAAGCCTTGCGAATTGTTTTATCCCACTGCAGTAACAGAAAAACTCGTTTCTGAAAAAAAAATAAGGGTGTACAGAAAAGGAAAATCACAATCTATCCTGACCGAATCTAAGTTTATGAGTCCAAACATTACTATAGATTGTGCCAAAAAGCAAGTGGCACGAATCGCAAAAGCTAGAAATATTTCGACAAAAATTATAGATTCTATCATTGTAGACCATACCGAAAAAAGATTAATAACATGTCTAGGACCGAAAACTATTAACATTGTGATGCTGAATTCCGAATTAGACAAAATAACTAAATAATAGCAGAAGGTTTATTTCTAAATCATTTAGTATCAAAATCTTTGTTAAAGGGGAAGTGTACAATCAAGAAAGCCATTTATTACTGGAATATAAAAAGGGTAGTAGGGCAGATCATTTGAAGCATTAAAGCGAATATGGAACAAGAAAGGGAGAATAACGCACAGCATTTTTTGGATTTGATTCAAAAATCCAGGAAAGGAAAGTTCAAAATCTATATTGGTATGAGTGCTGGAGTAGGCAAAACTTATCGAATGCTACAAGAAGCTCATACTTTATTAAAAAAAGGAATTGATGTCAAAATAGGTTATATAGAGACACATGCTAGAAAAGAAACTCAGGAATTAATAACTGGTTTGCCTATAATACCAAGGCGAACAATTTTCTATAAAGGCAAAGAACTAGAGGAACTAGATGTTCAAGCTATAATTAATTTGAGGCCAGAGGTCGTAATTGTAGATGAACTAGCACACTCTAATATTCAGGGTAGTAAAAATGAAAAACGGTGGCAGGATGTTTTGGAAGTTTTAGAAGCTGGTATTAACGTTATTTCTGCTGTAAATATTCAACATATAGAGAGTTTAAATACGGTGGTAAAGAAAATTACGGGCGTGGAAGTACAAGAGCGCGTACCTGATAATGTTATAGGTATGGCAGATGAAGTAGTCAATATTGATCTAACCGCAGAGGAATTGATAAACAGATTGAAGGAAGGTAAAATTTATGCAGAAGACAAAATACAAATGGCTTTGACTAATTTTTTTAAATCAGATCAGATTCTTCAATTACGTGAATTAGCACTAAAAGAAGTAGCAAGTCAAGTAGTACGAAAAGTAGAGCATGAAAAGCCTAAAAACACCAATTTTAGACAAGATAAATTATTAGCCTGTATTAGCAGTAATGACAAAACGGCCAAAATTGTGATTAGAAAAACGGCGCGTTTAGCAAGTTATTACAACAGCAAGTGGATGGTTTTGTATGTGCAGACACCGAAAGAGAGTAGTGTCAGAATTCCGCTTGCTAAACAGCGCTATCTCATCAATAATTTAAAATTAGCAACTCAATTAGGCGCCGAAGTAATAAAAAAAGAAAACGGTAAAATTACCGATGCTATTCTCGAAGTAGTAGAGCAAAAACAGATTACAACGGTTTGCATCGGAAAACCACATTTCAATTTATTTAAAGTAATTTTGTCTTCAAGTATATTTAATAAATTATTAAATAAGTTGGCTTCATCAAATGTTGACCTTATAATTTTATCCTAATGAGAATTAAAACTAAATTAAACTTAAGTGTAGGCTTATTATTTTCATTAATAATTTTACTTTCAGTTGTTAGTGTCTATTATATCAATTCGATAAAACAAGATACTCAAAATATCCTTAAAGCCAATTATGATTCTTTAGAGTATTCTAGGAATATGTTAATGGCAATGGAGGACATTGGCGGTACTAATACGGATGCTACTGTGGTTTTTGGTCAAAATTTAGAGTTACAGCTTCTGAATATTACGGAGAAAAACGAAGCGAATATGACCCATAAGCTTAAAATAGCTTTTCAGTCATTAAAAGAAGGCAATGGATCAGTTGGAGCTAAAGCCGAGATGCATGATGCGATTTTACAGATCATGAAACTCAATACCGATGCAATAAAACTAAAAAGTGATATCGCTCAGAAGACTGCTGAAACAGCAAATTTTTATATCATGATACTGGGAACTTTATGTTTCCTGATAGCCTTTAACTTATTAGTGAATTTGCCCAATAATATTGCTAATCCTATTAAGGAGTTAACAGCGAGTATTCAAGAAATTGCCAACAAAAACTACTCTAAAAGGGTACATTTTTTAGAACACAATGAATTTGGAGACTTGGCTCGTTCCTTCAATGTCATGGCAGAAAAGTTACAGGAATACAACAATAGTAATTTGTATAGTTTGTCTTTCGAAAAGAAAAGATTAGAAACATTAATCAATAAAATGCATGATCCCATTATAGGATTAGACACGAGTAATAGTATCTTATTTGTTAATGATGAAGCCCTGACTATTTTTGGTTTAAAGCAAAGTGAGGTTGTAGGCAAAAATGTAGCCGATTTGGCTGTAAATAATGATTTAATACGATTGCTAATCACCTCAGAAACTAATGAAAAGATATTGCCGATAAAAATATTTGCAGATGATAGAGAAAGCTATTTCGAAAAAGAAGTGGTCGATATTACAATTACGCCAACAGGTGAGGAGAAAGAGATCGCTATTGGAAATGTAATTATCCTGAGAAACGTTACTTTTTTCAAAGAATTAGATTTTGCTAAAACCAATTTTATAGCGACAGTATCACATGAACTAAAAACACCAATATCTTCTATAAAATTTAGTCTACAGCTGCTAGAAAAAGAAGCCACTGGAGTAATTAACAAGGAACAAAAGCAACTCTTAGACAGTATCAAAGAGGATAGTCAAAGACTACTTAAATTAACGGGAGAGTTACTTGATATTTCACAATTAGAAACGGGGAAAATAAATTTGAAAATTGGGAAAGCAAGTCCTTATTTAATAGTTCATCAGGCAATAGAAGCAGTAAAAATGCAAGCAGAAAATAAACAAATTGAAATTGTTATTGATGAGGAAGAAAATCTACCATTTATAACTGCAGATAGTGAAAAAACGGCTTGGGTCTTAATTAATTTTTTAACGAATGCCATTACTTATTCTAATGCAGAAAGTAAAATTGTTGTACAAATAAGTCAGTCAGATAGTCAGGTTGTATTTCAAGTTATCGATACCGGAAAAGGAATTGATTCTCGATACAAGTATAAAGTGTTTGATAAGTATTTTCAAATTCCAGGAAGCAGTAAATCTGGAACAGGTTTGGGATTAGCAATAAGTAAAGAATTCATTGAAGCCCAAGGTGGTAAAATAACAGTAGAAAGTGAACTAGGTTTAGGGAGTACATTTAGTATAATGATGAATTTAGATTAGCTGTTTTAAACTGAATACTGTAGTTAAACATAAGTAAATAATCAAAGTCCAAAAAGATAGTCCTACTACTTTAGGTTTAAAAAAGTCAACTAAAATAGATAGTATAATGGATATCCTATCATTTAACGCGTACCTTTTCAGAAAAAATAGAAGGGAGCGTTGCGTACTGATTACTTTTTTCTGAAGTGGTTCAACCAACTTCTTCAAAAAGTCTTTCCCGACCATTTGGAAGGGAAGGTCTTTTTGAAGTTCGAAATTTAATCAGATTTAATAAGGAAAAGTAAAAAATTAGACTAATAAAAATAGACGGCCACTATCAAAGTGGGCCGTCTATAGTTTTTAAAAAGATTAACTAAAGCAATTCACACCCCTATTTTGAAAATTAGTACAGATTTCAAAAGCTTTTTGAGATTTTAATTGTGCAGTACCACCCAAAATAATGGATTGCAATTTGGCTTCACTATCCTTGTAGCTTCGCACATTTTGGTAGTAGCCTGTTACAGCGTTGTACGCGCCAAATAAAGTTCCTTTTGTCGTGTTCATTTGTTGTGATTCGCTTGTCATAGCATAGGCAAAAGCATCTTCAACGGTATTCTTAAAAACTGTGGATATTTCGTCCTCATTTCCAGCTTTAAGATGTTGTAAAGTTTCTTTATTAGGGCATAGTACGAATTGGATCATTTTTTTAACCTCATGATCGTGCACTTTTACTTTTGCCCAATTATTAAAAATGTCCTCTAATTGATTGCTAAATTCGTTTGCTAATCCCATTACTTTGTGCGCATTCTCCAAACGTTGTTTTGCTCCTGAAGTATGGCGTATGCGTACTACATTACTCATATTGCGAAGCGAAGCGTTTAGGGTATTTTGGCAAACTATTCTAACGGGTGTAAAAGCTGCCGTAATGCTTCCGCTACCATCGTGTGAAGTAGTGAGGAAAATATATTTTTCTGTAACATCATCACCATTGCCCACACGAATATAGTCCGGTAATTTAGCCGTAATAAAGATACGTTCCCCATTTCCTAAAGCACCTGCAGTCTCGTACAAAATCCCATCAGTACCACCTACAATGGAATCGAAGAAACTAAATGCTTCACGATTTTGTACAATGTGATAGTCTTTACCGACTACACCCAAAACGGTATTGTTATCCGTGCGGATAGTAGCAAAATAGTTGGGTACGTTGACCTCGTTATTTCCTATCTCTAAATTTTCAGTAGGATTAATTATGTTTGATGCCTTGGTATAAAGAGGACTTTTTGTAACTTCATAATCAAGTCCTGCATGTTTAATTGCTTCGGCGCTTGTTGGATAGTCCGTTACTATTTGACCCAAACCGTGCCAAGCTTTTTCTTGTACGCTAAAAAAGGAATAACGTCCTGTTCTTTCGTTGAAATTTAAATTGTGTGCCATGATATTAAAATTTAAGAGTTAAAAAAATAATTAAGTATTTAGTGTCAAAATGGTAGATCATCTGCAGGCTCCTCTAGGATGATCTTTTTGGTTTCATGTTTTACGACGGCCTGTGCCTATTCTATTTTTTTACTACCTCCATGTAATTTAATAGTCGAAGCGTGAAAATTTAAACTAGATCTTAGTTCTCCGTTAGTAGCAGTCCAGGCTCTTGTACTCACTCTTCCTGTTAGCTCTACTAAAGCCCCTTTAAGGAGTATTTTTGCTACATTTGGACTTATCCAGTAGGAGCAATCAAAATAGCTAATTTGCTCTATGCGTTCGCCTTGCTTATTTCGGTAACTATCATTAATAGCTACTGAAAAATTTGCCACTTTTTTCTCCTGCGGTGTTGTGTATACTTCCGCATCCCTTGTTAATCTTCCGATGATGTTCATAGTTTTTACTTTTTAGATTTATTTTTTAAAATTAATTTATTCGGTAATGAGAGGAGGTGCTGTTTTGTTTCAGTCTAATTCCAAAATAAATAGTATTAAATTTCATTGTTGACATTTTTTTTATTCGTCCAAAGCGCCGGAGTATGCTATGTTTCGTTTCGAGAGCATAAAAGGTTAGTGTTTAGCAAAAACAAGGTTTTATCAAATAAATACAACCCGCATGGGTGGAGATTTTTTGATAAACCCGTAGGGCTTGACCTTTTTTTTGCGTTAAAAACACTAGTATACCTTTGCTCTTGAAGTGGAACAAAAGCATACTGGTTTTTGAATATTAATAGACTGGAAGCAAGGTTGTAAAGAATATTATTTGGGATTACAAAGAAAAAAGCGACTCTTCAAACAAATACTGTGTAATGTTATCCATCCACAATTTCTCCAATATTTTTTTATCAATTATCCGACTAAGCTCTTTTATGCTGGAGCAGAGCGGAAGTATAAATGTGCTTTGAGGATTGGAGTTAAGTTGAAATTGAGCGAAGTATAGATTTGACTGTTCTAAAAGTTGATTTTTGAAAAGAGGTGATTAAAGTTGTACTATAAATTGATGTGAACTGCCACTAGAGGACAAATAATACCATTGCTAATCAGATGTATAAAGAACTCACTTTATCTCTATACTTTAGGGTAAAAGAACTACGATCAAGCTATTTGCTAAATTACATTTTGTATCATTCAGTAGTTTTCTGTTTTTAAGATTTTGTAAGTGAAGTGAATAGCTAGTTAAAACTAAAAGGAAGAGAGAGTTGTATTGTTTAAATTTTTAATAAGAGGAAATTATGAATGACATGGTAACAAAAGAAGATTTGAGGCAGTTTGGTTTGGAGCTATTATGCAATATCGGTACTTTAATGACACAGACTAGGGAAGTTCAGAATGAAATAGTAGACCAAGAATGGATAAAAAGCAAGCAAGTGAGGCTATTAATGAATATGTCTCCAGGATCTATTCAAAATTTAAGAGTAACCCAAAAAGTACGATTTAAAAAAATACTCGGCTCGTACTACTATAATAAAGTGGATCTCCTTAAACTTTTTACAGATGAAAGATGCAAATAAAAGTAGTAAGGATAGTTTAATGGATTTTTTATTGATTTATATGGAAGATCCTCGATTAAACGTTTGGCATTTCGCGCTATTACTTGCTATACTTAGTTTGGGTTATAAGCAAGGACAAATGCAAAATATTAAAGTGAGTCGAAGTAAAATAATGGCACTATCGCACATTAATACGATACCAACCTATCATAAGTATTTCAAAGAATTACAGAATTTAGGATACATTGAATATTTTCCTTCCTACCATCCCGGTGTTAAAAGTGAAGTCTATCTGAAAGACAAAAAGGTTGCTCCATGATTGAAGTAACCACTTTTGTAATATGTAATTATTAAAGCTATTAGTTCGTAAGAAGAGTTCTTCGGTATTAGAAGACGTTGGTATAATTTAGTTGTCTTGGAATATAGTTAAGTTCTACGATATTCTTTCGAGTAAAGAAACAATCCTTTTCGATTTGAAAAAATTAGGTAAATGTAAAACTATGCATAAATTTAGCACTCTACCTAAATTTGATATGACGGGTGGAAGAAATAGTGTCTTCTAATAGTATGTTTTTCTATACTGTATTGGCGTTAGGTTTGTTTTGTTTTTAAAGAGTTTGCTAAATGATTGTGGATAATCAAATCCTAATTGGAAAGCTATTTCATTCACGCTCAGTTCTGTGGTTGTTAAAATATCTTTAGCTTTTTCGATTAATTTATTATGTATGTGTTGTTGCGTATTTTGACCTGTTACATTTCGTAACATATCACTCAAATATGCAGGAGAAACATTAAGTTCCTTGGCTAATTTATCAACTGTTGGTAATATTAATTCTGAATTTTTAGAGAAATAGTTTTCTAAAACAAATTCAAAATTTGTCAGTAAATTATTTGTAGCCATTTTTCTTGTTAGAAATTGTCGACTGTAAAATCGGTTGCAATAACTCAGAATTAATTCAAGATTTGAAACGATAACATCTTGACTGAGATTGTCTAAACGTGAATTTATTTCATTTTGAATATTTTTTAATATGATTTCAATTGTTTTTTCTTCTTCTTCAGATAGGTGTAAGGCCTCATTAGTTTCATACTTAAAAAAACCATAATTTTTAATTGCTTTACCTAGCGAATATTGTCTTATTAAATCTGGATGAAATAATAGCGACCAACCATCATTGTTTTTGTCTTCCTCTTTATCAATAGCTATAATCTGATTTGGTGCAATAAACGACATTGTTCCTTCATCAAAATCATAATAATTTTTGCCATACTTTAATTGACCTTTAAAACTTCTTTTTATAGAAATATTATAAAAGTCTAATAATAATTTTTGATTTTGAGATTGGTTATTAGTCTTCGTTTTAGAATGGTCAATAATTGTAATTAATGGATTCAATGGACTTTGCAATCCCAAAAAATTGTGCAAAGCCACAACTGAATTTATTTTTATGATATTTGGGTTTGAATTTTTCATAAATTTAAAATTAGCAGGCAATAATAAATTATTACCTGCTTTATTAGTTTGTAAATTTAAGCATTTTGAAAATCAACTCCTGCACTTCTATCCGTTGTCATTATTTCAAGAACATTTCCAGGATATTCAATGGGTAATTTGCTAACATTATCTAATTGTGCCAATTCATCATTTGTAAAAACAACTTCTACTGCTTTTAAATTATCTTCTAATTGATGTAATTTTGTAGCTCCAATTATGGCACTTGTTACAACAGGTTGATGTAATAACCAAGCCAACGCTAATTGAGCAATTGATACATTTTTTTGTTCGGCCATTGGTTTCAATACGTCCAAAACATCATAAGCTCTTTCTTCGTGAAAAGGTGGAAAAGGAAAAGTATTTAATCTTCCTTCTTCTTTTTGCCCATTTCTTTTATATTTTCCAGTCAATAGACCTCCGCTTAATGGACTCCAAATAAGCATTCCAACGTTTTGGTCTAAAAGTAAAGGAACAATTTCACGTTCTGCGTCTCTAACATCTAATGAATAGTTGGCTTGTAGAGAAGCAAATCTGTCTAAATGATTGTATTTTGAATAACTCAACCCTTTCATTAGTTGCCAAGCGGAAGTATTACACGCTCCAAAATATCTTATTTTACCACTTCTTACCAAATCGTCTAAAGTTCTAATCGTTTCTTCAATTGGAGTTAGTGGGTCAATTGTGTGAATTTGATAAAGGTCAATATAATCAGTTCCAAGTCTTTTTAAACTGGCATCAACTTGTTGAATAATATGCTTTTTAGAAAGTCCAAGATCATTTTGACTTTTGCCCATTGTACCTCTAACCTTTGTAGCCAATACCAAATCATGCCTACTAATATCTAAATTTTTGATTGCTTGACCAATCATTGTTTCTGATATTCCTTCGGAGTATATATTAGCTGTGTCAATAAAATTCAAACCTGCCTTTATTGCCGTTTTAATTTGTTCATCAACTGCTTTTTGGTCAAGATTTCCCATATAACCAAAGAATCCTTTTCCACCATAGTTCATTGTGCCTAAACAAAGGGTTGAGACTTTCAAACCAGTATTTCCTAAAATTTTGAACTTCATTTCTAATGTTTTAAATGTGAAGTGCAAAGTTCTATTGTTTCTGAAATACGATTGTATCCAAATTGAATCGTTTTGTGTTCAAAATGATGTTTAAAGCGTTTCAATTTCTTTGGAAGTGTGATATCCTTCTAAGTTTTAT
>TARA_R110002033_G_scaffold170999_2_pt1 | contig 18727 bp, 12 predicted proteins | sample TARA_R110002033 | Tara Oceans TARA_R110002033 (sample SAMEA4397051) | marine metagenome | biome: Polar Biome; feature: [SRF] surface water layer (ENVO:00010504); material: water (ENVO:00002006), including particulate matter (ENVO:01000060) such as... | depth 5 m
TTACTTAATACATAATCGGCGCAAGCCACAAGTGTATATTCCTCACCAAACATTTCTCCATCTTCGCAAATAAATGCCAAACGATCCACATCAGGATCAACGACAACTCCTAGATGAGCACCTTCTTTAACTACTAATTCTGAGATATCAGTCAAGTGTTCTTTTAAAGGTTCTGGATTATGAGGAAAATGCCCGTTTGGTTCGCAGTATAATTTCACTACTTCCACTCCCATTTGCTCTAACAATTTAGGAATGATAATTCCTCCTGATGAATTCACACCGTCAACAACAACTTTAAATTTGGCTGCTTTTACAGCTTCAACATCTACTAAAGCTAAGTTCAAAACTTCGTCGATATGAATATCCATGTAGGCATCATTCTCTGTAACTTCGCCTAAACTATCTACATCAGAAAAATCAAATGCTTCAGCTTCGGCAATGACAAGAATTTTTTCACCTTCGATTCCATTTAAGAATTCCCCTCTTGCGTTAAGCAATTTTAGTGCATTCCATTGTTTTGGATTATGAGAAGCCGTCAAAATAATTCCACCGTCAGCTTTCTCAAGAGGAACAGCAATTTCAACGGTTGGTGTTGTAGAAAGCCCCAAATCAATCACATCAATTCCTAAACCAATCAAAGTATTGACAACTAAATTATGGATCATAGGACCTGAAATACGGGCATCACGACCAACAACTACTTTAAGTTTTTCGTGATCAGCTTTAGGTTGGCTACTATTTTTTAACCATGTTCCATAAGCCGATGCAAATTTAACGGCATCAACCGGAGTAAGGTTATCCCCTACTTTACCACCTATAGTTCCACGAATTCCAGATATTGATTTTATTAAAGTCATTCTTATTTTTTTAAATGTTTATTTAATGGTATAATTTTCACAAATATAATAATTGCCCCCTTAAATAAGTCATTTAGAATTCATAATTTAGGCGAATGAACTTTTTAGCACACATATACCTTTCGGGAGATAATGATTATATCAAAATAGGAAATTTCATGGCCGATGGAATTCGAGGAAAACATTTTGAAGAATTCCCTATGGATATTCAAAAAGGCATTACGCTTCACAGAGCCATAGATACCTTTACAGATGCGCATCCTGTTTTTAGACTAAGCACAAAAAAACTACATGCGCGCTACCATCATTATGCTGGAGTAATTGTAGATGTTTTCTACGATCATTTTTTGGCTAAAAATTGGTCTGTTTATTCGAATGAAAATCTCGAAGAGTTTATTCAGAATTTCTATGAATCGTTACGAAAAAATCAAACTGTATTAACAGAAAAAACAATAGGGTTCATGCCTTACATGTTTAAACAAAATTGGCTTTCAAGTTATCAAACTATAGAGGGTATCAACAGTATTCTAACACAGATGGACGGCCGTACAAAAAACAAATCTAAAATGCGATTTGCAACCGAAGAACTCCAAGAATTTTACACTGAGTTTGAAGAAGAATTCACAACCTTTTTTAAGGATTTACAACAGCACGTTCAAGAGCAAATAGCCATAAACGGTTAAGTTAAGAGGTTGCAAGATAAATTGTCAAGTTGCATTATTTTTAAAATTGCGTCGCGACTTAAACTGAACAAAAACGACAACATGAAGAAAATCATTTTTATATTATTCATCGCTATAACTGGATGCAAATCTCAGAAGTCTGCTATAACTCCAAAAGGTTTAATAGCCAACAAAGCTATGGTTGTTTCTGCACGTTCAGAAGCCTCAAAAATAGGAACACAAATTATGCAAGAGGGCGGAAATGCCTTTGACGCTATGGTTGCTACTGAATTAGCCCTAGCAGTTGCTTACCCATATGCTGGAAATTTAGGTGGTGGCGGATTCATGGTGTATCGAAAAGCTGATGGAACTACAGGTACATTAGATTACAGAGAAAAAGCACCACTGGCCGCCACAAAAGAAATGTTTCAGGATGAAAATGGAAATGTAATTCCCGGTAAAAGCACGCAAACTGCTCTAGCCATAGGTGTCCCCGGTACTATAGCAGGAATTTTTGCAGTACACGACAAATTAGGATCTTTACCAATAGCTCAAATTTTGAAACCAGTAATTGAGTTAGCAGCCCGTGGCGTAGTTGTAACAGCAAAGCAGGCAGAAAGATTAAAAGACTATCACGATGTCTTAAATAAATACAATGGCCCAAATAGTGTTCTATCAAAAACCTATAAAGAGAAAGACACTATAAAATATCCTGCATTGGCAGCCACTTTAAAAAGGATTTCAGAAAATGGACGTGACGAATTTTATAAAGGAGAAACTGCAAAAACGTTAATCAATTATCTACAGCAAAAAGGTGCCATTTTAACAATGGAGGACTTGGCTGCTTATGAAGCAAAATGGCGTGATCCACTTACTTTTAAATATAAAGATTTAAATGTGATTTCTATGGCTCCACCTAGCAGTGGCGGCATCTGTTTGGCGCAAATTTTTAGTATGATTGAACCGTTTAATTTATCAAAAATGGGACACAATTCTCCAGATGCAATTCAGGTAATTGTGGAGGCTGAAAGACGTGCATATGCAGATAGGAGTTACTTTCTAGGAGATCCAGATTTTGTTAAAATCCCCTTGCAAGAGTTGATGGATGCTACGTACTTAAAAAACAGAATGGATAGTTTTGATCCCATGCAAGCAACATTATCGAGCAGTATTAAACAAGGAGATGTAAGCTACAACGAAAGCATGGAAACAACACATTACTCTATTATTGATCAATTTGGTAACGCTGTTTCTGCAACTACAACATTAAACGCGGGTTATGGATCAAAATTCTATTGCGACGAGCTCGGTTTCTTTTTAAATAACGAAATGGATGATTTTAGTTCAAAATCAGGAGTTCCTAATATGTTTGGATTAGTAGGGAATGAAGCAAACAGTATCGCCGCAGGAAAACGCATGTTGAGTTCGATGACTCCCACAATTGTAGAGAAAAATGGAAAATTATTTATGGTTGTTGGTTCCCCAGGAGGTTCAACAATTATCACTTCAGTGCTACAAACTATATTAAATGTGTATGAATATGATTATAGCATGCAAGCAGCAGTAAATGCACCTCGTTTTCACCATCAATGGTTGCCTGATTTAATCACTTTTGAACCGAATACTTTCAGCGTCAAAACTCTAGAAAGATTAAAAAATAAAGGGTACATCATCAATGAAAAAACGACGCCCGTAATTGGAAAAGTTGATGCAGTATTGGTTCTACCCGACGGCCGTCTAGAAGGCGGAGCAGATTATAGAGGAGACGATACAGCGATAGCTTTCTAACTGTTAAAGCACAGCAACTGAAACGTTTTTTTGCTAAAATATTTAAGAATACGTTTTCGTTAGCAATATTATTTTTTTTGCTTAAAAGAAGCGTTCAAAAATTTATTTAGGGGATAAAATAGTAGTAATTTAGCATTTTCAAACAAAGAATAATGTTCAAAAAGGTAAGATCTAAATTAGAAGGAATAATAGCTTGGTCACAGTCCATGCTAACAGAGAAGCAATTTATCTTTTTATCTAGTATATTAGTGGGTATCACTTCAGCTTTTGCAGTGATCGTTTTAAAAACCTTTGCTCACTGGGTATTTTCGTTTGCTACTTACATCAATGGAATACTGAAATTAAGTTTTATTAATAGTATCCTTCCTATTGCAGGACTTGTACTAACTGTTTTTGTAGTAAAGCGTTTTCTGGGAGGTTCTATAGAAAAGGGAACCTCACAAATCTTATATTCGGTTGCTAAGAAAGCTAGTATTATTCAAAAAAAGCAAATGTACGCTCAAATCTTTACAAGTTCATTAACTGTAGGTTTGGGAGGTTCGGCAGGTCTAGAGAGTCCTATTGTGGTTACAGGTGCAGCTTTTGGTTCGAACTATGCCCAAAAATACAAGTTAAGTTATAAAGATCGAACATTACTTATTGGCTGTGGAGTAGCTGCGGGAATTGCAGCAGCATTTAACGCACCTATTGCAGGAGTATTATTTGCCGTTGAATTTTTACTTGTTGATGTAAGTATTTCTGCTTTTACACCTATTATGATTGCAGCAGCTACAGGAGCTTTGGTTTCTGTGATTGCTTTAGACGAAACGATCTTATTGAACTTTAGACAACAACAAGTTTTTGATTATCATAAGATTCCATTTTATGTTTTATTGGGTGTTCTTACCGGCTTTCTTTCTATTTATTATACTCGAAACTTTCAACGTACCGAACACTTTTTCCACAAGCTAAAATTAAGTCCTTATAAGAAAGCTTTATTTGGAGCTTCTATCTTAGCTGTTTTAATTTTTGTTTTTCCAACACTTTTTGGAGAGGGTTACGAAAGCATAAAAGTACTTTCTGATAATAATCCGGGCAAAATCTTGGAAAACACTCTTTTTAGTGATTTTAGAAATAACAATTGGGTCCTCATTGCGTTTGTGGGTTTGACCATGATGCTGAAAGTTTTTGCAACCGGAATCACTTTAGGAGCTGGTGGAAATGGAGGAAACTTTGCTCCTTCCCTATTTGTAGGATCATATGTTGGATTTGTTTTTTCTAAATTTATCAACATGACAGGCTTAACGCATTTACCAGTAAGCAATTTCACCATGGTTGGAATGGCAGGGATACTTAGCGGATTATTCCATGCACCGCTTACAGCTATCTTCTTGATTGCAGAAATAACAGGAGGTTATAGCTTGATGCTGCCGCTGATGATTGTAGCTTCGATAAGTTTTGCCATCTCGAAGCGTTTTGAGAAACACTCCATGGATGTAAAAGAATTAGCTCAAAAAGGACATGCTTTTACCAGTAATAAAGATACAAACGTGCTATCTACTTTAGAGACAGATGCTATCATACAAACCGATTATTTAACCCTATCTCCAGATGAAAATTTAGAGAAATTAGTTGATTTGATTTCGCATTCAAACCAAGTAATTTTTGCTGTTGTTGACAAGGAGAAACACCTCATTGGAGTAATTCACTTTAACAACATAAGAGAAATCATTTTTAATTCGTACCGCGTTAAATACACCTTAGTGAAAGATATAATGGTTGAGCCTGCAGAAGTTGTTTATCCTTTTAACAGTATGGAAACGGTAATGAATAAATTTGAAAGATCAAAAATGACTTATTTACCAGTAATTAAGGATGAAATCTACTTTGGATTCATCTCTAAATCGGTTGCTTTAGAAGCTTATAGAAGCAAGTTAAAAGCAATGACTATTGAGTAGTAGATCCATTTCTCATATGTTTTACACAATTAAAATCAAAAATCGCTAATTAAATTTTAGCGCTTTTCTGTTCTCAATACCCAAACGCAAATAGAACTTCTAATCATTCTAAATAGCCCCGATTGCAGTGAAAATCCTTATTAGGCAATTGTTTTGCCTAATAAGATTGTAACGTAAAGCGGGACAAAAGTTGTTGAAAATTCAGTATTTCTTGCTCCTAAATTTGATTAAAAATTATTGTAAACCATTCATTTTAACATAAACTTCTAAAGTGTTCTATTAAAAGAATAAATCAAAAGATTAACTTTGCTTTTTTGCAAAATTATGTTAGATAAAGACAATACAATAGAGGTTCAAGGTGCACGTGTACACAACCTTAAAAATATAGATATTTCCATTCCTAGAGAAAAATTAGTTGTGATCACTGGACTTTCAGGTTCTGGGAAATCATCTCTCGCTTTTGATACTATTTATGCTGAGGGGCAACGCCGTTATGTCGAAACTTTTTCGGCTTATGCGAGGCAGTTTCTTGGTGGTTTAGAGCGTCCTGATGTCGATAAAATTGACGGACTTTCGCCAGTAATTGCTATCGAACAAAAAACTACAAGTAAAAGTCCGAGGTCAACCGTAGGTACCATCACAGAGATTTACGATTTTTTGCGTTTACTTTATGCTCGTGCTGCCGATGCTTACAGTTACAATACTGGTGAGAAAATGGTAAGCTTATCAGATGAGCAAATCAAGGACTTAATCACGCAGGATTTTCTAAACAAACGCATCAATATTTTGGCTCCTGTTATTAGAGCTAGAAAAGGACATTATGGTGAATTGTTTCAGCAAATTGCCAAACAAGGTTTCTTGAAAGTTAGGGTAAATGGGGAAGTTCGCGAAATTACCACGGGGATGAAACTAGATCGTTACAAAACTCATGATATCGAAATTGTAGTAGACCGAATGCTTGTTGAAGATACTGCTGACAACCAAAAACGTTTATCAGAAAGTATCAATACTGCCATGCATCATGGAGAAAATGTATTGATGGTTTTAGATCAAGATTCAAATGAAGTACGTTATTTTAGTCGGAATTTGATGTGTCCTACTTCGGGAATATCTTATCAAAATCCGGAGCCCAATTTGTTCTCATTTAACTCTCCAAAAGGAGCTTGTGATCATTGTAAGGGTTTAGGGACGATTAACGAAATCAACGTTAAAAAGATTATCCCAAATGCTAAAATGTCTATAAAAGCAGGTGGTTTTGCACCACTTGGCGAGTACAAATCGTCATGGATTTTTAAGCAATTGGAGATTATTGGAGAAAAATACGGATTTAAAAATACGGACCCCATTGAATCGATTCCGGCGGAAGCAATGGAAATGATTTTGAACGGTGGAAAGGAAAAATTTACTATTAACTCAAAGGATTTAGGAGTAGCTAGAGATTATAAAATTGACTTTGAGGGGATTTCGCATTTTATTAAAAACCAATTTGATGAAAGCGGTTCAACTACCATAAAACGTTGGGCTAAGGAATTTATGGACGAAATTAAATGTCCGGTTTGTGAAGGAAGTCGTTTGAAAAAAGAAGCTTTATTCTTTAAAGTTAACGATAAAAATATTGCGGAATTATGTGATATGGATATTTCTGATTTAACGGCTTGGTTCAAAGATTTAGATAACCATTTAACAGACAAACAAAAACGCATTGCTACTGAAGTTGTTAAAGAAATTAATGATAGACTGAACTTTTTAATGAATGTAGGGTTAGATTATTTGGCTTTAAACCGAAGTTCAAAATCACTCTCTGGAGGAGAAGCGCAGCGTATTCGTCTGGCTACCCAAATTGGATCGCAATTAGTAGGAGTTCTTTATATTCTAGATGAGCCAAGCATTGGTTTACATCAGCGTGACAATGAAAAATTGATTCATTCATTAGAGCAACTGCGCGACTTAGGAAACTCAGTTATTGTGGTAGAGCACGATAAAGACATGATCGAACAAGCGGATTATGTAATTGACATTGGTCCGAAAGCAGGAAAATTTGGTGGAGAAATTATCAGCATTGGTACACCAGCTGAAACATTAAAATCAGACACGATTACTGCACAATATTTGAACGGAAAAATGAAGTTTGATATCCCCAAAAAACGTCGGGAGGGAAATGGAAAATTCTTAAAACTGACGGGAGCAACAGGTAATAACTTGAAAAATGTTTCTATCGAATTGCCATTAGGAAAAATGATTTGCGTTACCGGAGTTTCGGGAAGTGGTAAATCTACTTTAATCAATGAAACACTCTACCCTATTTTAAATGCATATTATTTTAATGGTGTTAAAAAACCACAACCGTATAAAAAAATTGAAGGTTTAGAACATATTGACAAAGTAATTGCAATTGATCAAAGTCCGATTGGAAGGACACCGCGTTCAAATCCTGCAACCTATACAGAGGTTTTTACCGAAATACGTACGTTGTTTACAAAGACCTCTGAAAGCATGATTCGTGGTTATAAAGCTGGTCGTTTTAGCTTTAATGTTAAAGGAGGAAGATGCGAAACTTGCCAAGGATCAGGAGTGCGAACAATCGAAATGAACTTTTTACCTGATGTATATGTAGAGTGCGAAACTTGCCAAGGAAAACGATTCAATAGAGAGACTTTAGAAATTCGATTTAAAGGAAAATCAATTTCTGATGTGTTAGATATGACTGTTGATGAGGCGGTTCCGTTTTTTGAGATGATCCCGAAAATCTATCGTAAATTAAAAACTATTCAGGATGTTGGTTTAGGATACATCACGCTAGGACAGCAAAGCACAACGCTTTCAGGTGGTGAGGCACAACGTATCAAACTAGCTGGAGAATTGTCTAAAAAAGATACTGGAAATACTTTTTATATCTTGGACGAACCCACAACTGGTTTGCATTTTGAAGACATTAGAGTTCTAATGGAAGTCATTAATAAATTAGTTGATAAAGGAAATACCATTTTAATTATCGAACATAATATGGATGTAATCAAACTTGCTGATTACATTATTGATATTGGCCCTGAAGGAGGAAAAGGTGGTGGACAATTAGTTGCCAAAGGAACACCTGAAGAAGTCGCTAAAAACAAAAAGAGTTACACGGCAAAATTCTTAAAGAAAGAATTGTAAATACTTTTTACAATATACAAATAGCTGTTAGTTTCAAATATGAAATTAACAGCTATTTTTTTTTATCGAAAAGCCAATATTTTAAAAATCTCGTTTACAATTCTATAACTTTTGTCAATATTAAATTTTTAATTTTAAAACCATATAGATCAAAATTTGATACTATCTCTTATCAAACAAGAACAGATTGTATTGAACTGTTTCATTTTCGAAAATTAATAATATAAAAAGAATAAGGTCATGGCAAAATCAAGATTAAAAAATCCAGAACAATATGAAGCCTTAAGAGAAAAGGGATATAGTAAAGAAAAATCGGCTCGCATTGCAAACACTCCAGACTCAGGAACCAAAGGTGGTAAAGCAAAACCTTATGAAGAATGGACCAAGAAAGAACTTTATGATAAAACAAAAATGATTGGCATAGATGGTCGTTCAAAAATGAATAAAGGGGAATTAATTGATGCGCTACGCAATAACTAAACGTATAAAAATTTAATTATGGGTCAAATAAGATAAAGATATTTCAATTTGTTACAATTTATAACATTTTAATAACACATTACTGTTCTGATTTATACTAAATTTGTATTGATTTCCCCACGCTTTACTTAATTTAAAATTAACCTATAAGAAATACGCTGTACTATTTTCAATCAAGTTTCAGCTATTTTACGGAAGGATACAAAATGAAGAAAACAGAATATGCTATCGTCGATATTGAAACAACTGGTGGTAATGCAAATGGTAGCCGAATCACAGAAATAGCGATTATCATTCACGATGGTGAACAAGTTCTAGACCGGTATGAAACCCTTATAAATCCACAAAAGAATATTCCTATGGCAATCTTTGCCTTAACTGGAATTACTAATGAGATGGTTAGCACTGCACCTATTTTTGATGATGTTTCTAATGAGATTTATGATCTATTAAACGGTCGCGTTTTTGTAGCACATAATGTGAATTTCGATTACTCGTTTGTTCATCATGAGTTAGCACGTGCTGGATTAAAATGGACCGCTAGAAAGCTATGTACTGTTCGCGCCGCAAGAAAAATCAAACCAGGATTACCATCCTACAGTTTAGGTAAACTATGTAATTCGCTGGACATTATTTTAGAGAATAGGCACCGCGCTGGTGGTGACGCCGATGCTACTGCCATTCTGTTTTCAAAATTAATGCAATGGGATACTGATGGTGTTCTTAATTTGATGATTAAAAATACCGCTCAAGATCAACGTTTACCTCCTAACCTCCCTCCTGCTGATTTTGAGCAATTACCTTCAAAACCAGGCGTGTATTATTTTCACAATCAAGAAAGTAAAGTAATCTATGTAGGTAAAGCTATTAATATTCAAAAAAGGGTAGCTTCTCACTTCACGGGAAACAGCACCACTGCACAACGACAAAATTTTTTAAAGGATATCTACAATATTTCTTTTGAGGTTTGTGGTAATGAACTTATAGCCCTTTTACTCGAATGTACAGAAATCAAGAAATTATGGCCGCAGTACAATAGAGCATTAAAAAAATACGAAGCTAAATATGGTATCTTCACCTATGAAGCTCGCAACGGTTATAAATATCTCGCTGTAGGTAAATTAGGTAAATTCCAGCACAGTATTAAGGATTGCAACAATCAATTTGAAGGGATTAATATGCTAAGTAAGTTGAGTTCGATGTTTTCAATAGACATGCGATTTTGTTATTTCGCTGCTGTAAATGAGGGTGAACATCTAGCTCCTAAAAACAAAGAAGAATTACCGGATATAGAGAGTCACAATGCTAAGGTTGATGCTGCTATTTTTCATCTAACAGAAGAACAACCTTCCTTTGCAATTATCGATAGCGGAAGATCAAATAACGAACGTAGTTGTATTTGGGTCGAAAATGGTAGTTTCTACGGCATGGGATATATTAATATTGATGAAACTGATATTGACTCAGATACCATTAAAGAGAGTGTAACACGATACAATAGTAATCCTTATATCATGCAATTAATTTACTCTTATGCTAAGAACAATTCTAGAAAAGTATATTTTAAACAGCATGTCAATCAATTAGATGAAGTTCTAGTTTAACTTTTTTTAATTAAACAATTTTAGGTGTAGTGTTTTCAATACTACACTTTTTTTTATGCCTAAATTTTTTGATCAAATAAAACAACTTCTGGATACTCTGATGACTAATTATTGTGCATTCTTCAATCATAATGATCAGTCGAAAACTTCAACTATTCGATAAAAATCACAAACTTAGAGGCGTAATTGATTTTTGTAACAACAATATTAAATATATCTTAATATGTCTTTCTTACAATATGTTATCCTTATTTTTGAGAGAAGGTAGCGTATTTAGCTAACGAAAAATTGAATTATAAAAAAGATAAAGATGAAAAGTTTAGAAAATAAGAAAGTAATGATAAGTGGCGGAGGAAGCGGAATTGGACATGCAATTGTAACCGAATTATATAAAGAAGGTGTGAAAGATTTTGCTGTAATAGGTAGGAGTTTAGAAAAATTAGAGGCTTTAAAAACTGATTTTCCAAATGCTGAATTTACATTGTATAGTGGGGATATAGCTAAAGTTGAAGATATTAAAGAATTTGTAAGCATCGTAAATAAAAAGTGGGGTTCGGCTGATGTGTTAATCAACAATGCTGGAGTGGTTAGCGCAGGTGCTTTCGAAAAAATTTCTGATGACGATATTATCACACAAGTAAATATCAATGTAATTGGACTTATTTTAATGACAAAACATGCTTTGCCTCTATTAAAGAAAAGTAAAGAAGCAGCTTTGATTAATGTTTCATCAGGATTAGCATTGATTAGCATGCCATTTTATGCTCCTTATGCTGCTACAAAGTCTGCAGTCAAAGCATTTTCAGAATCGATTAGAAGAGAATTGAAGGACTTCCCTATTCAAGTTACTACATTATACCCTACAGCTACAGATACACCTATGATGTCAGAAACCAAATTAGAAGGAATGCATTCCCCTGAAATGGTAGCTCAAAAATTAATCGCTGGAATAAAAAATGGTGATATTGATGTTATTTTAAGTGATATGGATAATGTAATTCAAAATCGTGAAAATCCTGTGGAATTTGATAAAAAAGTCGAAGGAATGTATGACGCTATTAAAAAGCGCACAGAAAAACACCGATCAATGTAGCTTTCTACTTTTATTAAGATTAGATAACGGAAATCAATAAGGCAATATTTTGGCAATTAATTTCATCATTTGACTTACTGGCTTCCGTTCTTCTTTAAAGTTCACGCTAAAATGTATCTAGGTCAAAAACGCTACTAATATATAATAAGACTTTTCATACTAGAATTAACTATAGAAAGTAAATTAATAATAGTCGCCTCAATTCTGTAGTTCGTGTTTTAATAATCTTTATATTTACTCGAAATTATCATAAAAGCGAGGCTTTTTCTACGTTACCAGCTAAAATTGTTTTGTAGTGAAACAATCTACAAAGCGTTCAAAGTTTTAAAAACATATCAGTAATAGTAGTTGAAAGTTAGAAAGATGGTTCTGCAATCCTCTCCTTTTCCTTATCCTATAAATTTATTGTCAGTATTTAGTTTTCATTTTCGATAAACTGTCGCACAGTTTATTGATGAAGCACTGGGTCATTTGTATCGTATATAAATATTAAAATTTCACATTGAAAGGAGAACTTAATCATCATAAAAATATTCCTGCAAGCATCTATTTGCAATTGCCTTTTTGCGTCGCAATACTAAAAGGTTATGACTATGTTCATGAAAAAGCAAACGATTGTTACCTGGCATTTTTTAAAGAAAGAGAAATTTTAGGAAAGAGCTTAAAAAGACTTTTAAATCAAGTAGGAAATAGCCATTTAATTGAAAAGTTAGACCATGTTTACAATACGGGAGAGGCATTATCTAATTACCGTTTTTTCTCGACAGCTGATAAATTGCTAAAGAGTTACAACATTAGTTGTATCGCTACAAAAAATTATAAAGGGGTCAGCACCGGACTCATTGTAATGATTAATGAATATATAGAAAGCGCTATTATTAATGATCGCGAAAACTTTTATGAAGTTTTACTCCAGTCTTCGTCTGATAGTATAGTTCATATCGATTCCAACTTGCAAATAATTAATGTCAATTCTCAACTCTGTGAATTGCTTAAATATTCGAATTCTGAACTCTTGAAAACTTCCATAAATGAATTACTAGAAGACGAAAAAATATTCGACAGTACCCTTTCACAAAATTCTTTTTCGAGAAATATTATATTAAAAATTAAACGCAGAGATGGTATTTATATAAATGCTGTTACCACAATTGAAAAGTTAAATAATGGCGGTTTTATTTTTCTCATCAAAAAAGTGTTTAGCGAAAACAACATTCTCAATGACGCTATTGATGCTAAAAGATTGCATTTTGTAAATAGTGAAAGAGCATATCGTGCAGAAGAATTATTTCAAGCGAACAAAGAACTCGCTTTTCAGAATATTGAAAAAGAGAACCGTGCTGCTGAATTAATAATAGCTAATAAAGAACTCGCTTTTCAGAATGTTGAAAAAGAGAACCGTGCTGCAGAATTGGTTATAGCTAATAAAGAGTTGGCTTTTCAAAATGATGAAAAAGAAAACCGTGCTTCTGAATTAATTATTGCTAACAAAGAACTCGCTTTTCAAAATGATGAAAAAGAGAATCGTGCTGCTGAATTGGTTATAGCTAACAAAGAACTCGCTTTTCAAAACGATGAAAAAGAGAATCGTGCTGCTGAATTAATTATTGCTAACAAAGAACTCGCTTTCCAAAACGATGAAAAAGAGAATCGTGCTGCTGAATTGGTTATAGCTAATAAAGAGTTGGCTTTTCAAAACGATGAAAAAGAGAACCGTGCTGCTGAATTATTTGTCGCCAATAAAGAACTCGCTTTTCAAAACGATGAAAAAGAAAATCGAGCAGCAGAACTTGTAGCGACAAACGACGAATTAATTAAAGCAAATGCTGAATTAGATCGTTTTGTATACAGCGTTTCTCATGATTTGAGATCACCACTAACGTCAGTTTTGGGATTGCTTTCTATAATTGAAGATGAAACTCAAGAAGCTGATACTCTAGAGCATGCGCTTATGATTAAAACAAGTATAAACCGACTTGATGATTTTATCAAAAATATCCTTAATTATTCTCGAAACAATAGGACTGAAATTTTAATTGAAGAAATTAACACGCTGCAAATTATCACATCAATTGTTCGCTCCACTGAAAATAGCAAACAAGCAAAAGGCATTCATTTTGAAATTAAAAATGCTATAGCCACCAGTTTCCATTCTGACACATTGCGCTTTACTACCATTCTTGAAAATATTATTTCGAATGCCGTAAAATATCATAATCCAGCAGCACTGAAAAGATTTATTAAAATAAATGTCTCTTGTAATGATGCCGAATTAGTTCTAACAATAGAAGACAACGGTGTTGGAATTGCTTCAGAATTTCACGAAAAAATATTTGAAATGTTTTTTCGATTACCTGGAGAGGCAGAAGGATCAGGAATTGGGCTATATATAGTTAAGGAAACTGTAGAAAAACTGCATGGAAGTATCCAAATTACATCAAAATTAGGACAAGGAACAACTTTTTTGATCCGCTTAAAAAACTTTAAATATGAGTGAGGATGTAAGCGCTAAATTCAAAAAAGTGATGACGATTGATGACAATGCAATTGACTTATATATCACTTCACGCTTGATAAAAAAAAATAACTTTGCAACTGCAATTTTACCTTTTTCGAATGCAAAAGAGGCTTTAAACTATTTAATCGAAAATCAAAATAGTCCAGAATTATTGCCCGAAATTATCTTTGTAGATATTTACATGCCTTTGATGTCGGGTTTTGAATTTTTAATTGCGTATCATTCTTTTCCTGAACAATTAAAATTTAACTGTCAAATATTTGTTATATCATCTACCATAGATCAATCTGATTTAGATAAGGCTAAAAGCGATCCTAACGTGACATCATTCCAAGTAAAACCTATAACTATCGATTTTTTAAATTCTATTAAAAGTATTTTATAAAAAAATAAAACAGCAAATACTACTTTTTTGAAAACCCATACTAAACTTTGTGCTTCAATAGATTAAAAATAAATAATAAATTAAACCGTTAACTGCATTATTGGCAAAATCTTCGTTGAGAAACATAATCATAAACAATTAATATTTTTTTGGCACACATATCTTGGCTCGCGTGTAATGATTCCTTAATTTAGGTAAATAATCATGTAGAACAAAAAAATACTTTTATGAATAACTTAAATTACGGAATAGTAGGTAATTGCCGAAGCGCTGCATTAATATCAGATATTGGTGCAATCGAATGGCTATGTTTACCTGAATTTGACTCCTCATCTGTATTTGGAAAAATATTAGATTCAAAAATTGGAGGAAGTTTTGAAATACATACTACAGAAGATTATAAAATCTCACAAAAATACCTCGAAAACACGAGTATCTTAGTTACCACTTTTGACAACGGTCTTGATGCTTTTGAAATAAATGATTTTATGCCAAGATACCGCAAGGAAAATGGCGGTTATATGATTCCACCTGAAATTATCAGATATTTTAGAAAGCTTAGCGGTACTCCTAAATTTAAAATAGCTTACAATCCAAAACTAGAATACGCTACGGGAGAAACTGTGACTTATGTAAAAGACGATCACATTATTAGTTTAAGCAACTCAGAGAAATTTGACTCTTTATTTTTATACAGCTGTTTTGATCTGAACGATCTTAAGGATGCAAAAGAAATCACTTTAAATGGAGATGGATATATTCTTCTAGCATATAACGAAAAAATATTAAATCCAACGCTTCCAAAAATCAATTTGGAATTCGAACGTACAAAAACGTATTGGTTGGGCTGGTCAGATAAGACTACAAAATACAGTAAATTCAATAAAGAAATTATTCGAAGTGCAATTACATTAAAATTATTAAGTTACGAAAAAACTGGAGCTGTTCTAGCAGCAGCAACAACTTCATTACCGGAAACAATTGGGGAAGTTCGTAACTGGGATTATAGATTTTGCTGGATCCGTGATGCTTCAATGGTTGTAAAAGTTGTATCTGAGCTTGGTCATAAAAAAATGGCTAAGAATTACCTACAGTTCATTGTAGATTTAATTCCAGATAAAGATGAGAAATTGCAAATCATGTACGGTATTAATAAGGAAAAGAAACTGACAGAGCAAACTCTTGATCACTTGAGTGGTTATATGGGAAGCAAACCTGTACGCATAGGTAACGCTGCATATTCACAACGACAAAATGATATTTACGGTATTTTGATGGATGTAATCCACCAGCAATTAATCACATTTAACAACGACACTGAAAATGGCGAGGAACTCTGGAACATCACTAAAGGTATTGTATGGGTGGTTGAAAAACACTGGCAAGAACCAGATAAAGGAATTTGGGAATTTAGAACTGAGGAGCGCCATTTTACTTTTTCGAAAGTACTATGCTGGACTGCCATTGATCGCGCTATTAAAGTAGCAAATATTCTAGGCAAAAAATCTAATGCTTTAAAATGGGAACCACTTGCCGAAGAAATTAAAAATGACATTTTACAAAATGCTTGGAATGAAAATGTTCAAGCCTTTACACAATCTTATGGTTCACCTGACTTAGACACCTCAGTGTTATTAATGGAAAATTACGGTTTTATTGATGCAATGGATCCTAGATATGTGGCTACAGTACATGCTATCGAAAGAGATCTTAGTAATGACGGATTGTTGTATCGTTATAAAAATAAAGATGATTTTGGACTACCTTCATCATCATTTACAATCTGTACTTTTTGGTTTATTAATAGTTTATACAAAATTGGAGAGGCTAAAAAAGCTAAAAAGTTATTCAAACAATTACTTACCTACAGCAATCATTTAGGGTTATTTAGTGAAGACATCGATTTTGAAACAAAACGATTGTTAGGAAACTTTCCACAAGCGTATTCGCACTTAGCACTAATTGAAACAGCGATCAACTTATCTAATGTAAGCGACGAAGATGGAGTTCTTGACGCCATAGGAAGAGAGTAACCTTAAATCATATAAATGAAAGCCGCATTGAAGAATGCGGCTTTCTTTATTTTCTATTTTCACACTCGTTTAATTTTTATTCGAAAATAGAACCTGCAAGAAAAATTCTATAATATCTAATGATAATAGTATAAAATTAATCTGAGTTAAAATGCTAATTTTGAATATACTAAAGACAAAAAACTTTTGAATGCATTCTATTAGCAATGCATTTGCAAATATTCAAAACAAACAAAACAGACATATTATGGACTTGATTACAAAAAGAGGAATTACATTTAGTGCATTTGATTTATTACATGCAGGACACGTAAGAATGCTAGAAGAAGCAAAAATGCACTGTGACTATTTAATTGTAGGATTACAAACTGATCCTACAATCGACCGACCTGAAAAAAACAAACCTACTCAATCAGTAGTGGAAAGATATATCCAACTCAAAGCTTGTAAATTTGTAGATGAAATCATTCCTTATACTACTGAGCAAGATTTAGAAGATATTTTAAGAGCACTACAAATCGATGTTAGAATTATTGGAGAAGAATATAGAGATGTTAACTTTACAGGAAGAGAATACTGTGAAAAAAGTAATATCGTAACCATCTATAACAAGCGTGATCACAGATTCTCTAGTAGCGGATTGCGCCGCGAAGTGTATAAATGTGAAGGTTTAAGAACGGCTTAAATTTGGGATTACCGTAAAAGTAAAAAGCTCTAAAGTTAACTATTTAACTTTAGAGCTTTTTTTATACCATACTATCATGAACGTTTAGACGAGAACTTCTGCAATTTTTTCACTTGATAATAATTTTATCAATGCTTTTTCCTCAGCGTTTAATTTACTATTGTTTGCGGTGCCTTTAGGTTGGTATTTCCAGATCGAACCACTTTCAAAAGAGGCAATAACAGTAGGATGCACATAATACTTTTTACATACGGTGCGTGTATTTCCTAATTTTGCCGAAACATCGTCAAGGACACTAATTATTTTTTTCTTACAATCATTTGCCGAAAGAGGTTTTTCCTGTTCTAAAAAGCAACTCAGAGCATTCAAACTACCAGACCAACACCTAAAATCTTTAGCAGTAAAATCCATTCCTGTACATTCTTTTATATAACCATTAATATCTGCTGAACCCACAGTATGATGCGCCCCATTGTCGTCATAATACTGGAACAATTCCTGCCCCGGAATGTCTCTGCATCTTTTTACAAGACGCATTAGTCGTTTATCTTTTAGTGTGATTTTATGCTTAACTCCCTTTTTACCTTTAAATTCAAATGAGATTAATCCCTTTCCAATTTTTGCATGCTTGTCTTGTAGGGTGGTCAAACCAAAAGAACCATATAATTTTTTATACGCTTCATTCCCAATCCTGATATTGGTTACTTCGATTAATTTAATAACTAGAGCGATTACTTTTTCATAAGGCATTCCCTTCTTATTTAAATCTTTCTCTAACTGTGTTCTAATTTTTGGTAAAACCTTAGCAAACTGACGAAGTCTATAAAACTTGGATTGGTTGCGTAGCTTGTTCCAGTTAGCATGGTAACGGTATTGTTTTCGACCTTTGGCATCAATTCCAGTTGCTTGTAAGTGCGAATTTTCATAAGGAGATATCCATACTTTTTCCCAAGCTGGTGGGAGCACCATTTTTTTAAAGCGATCTAATAGTTCGATATCAGAAACATTCTCTCCATATTCATCTTTATATATAAAATTCTTTCCGTTTTTAAATCTGAAATAACCCTTTGTAGCATTACTAAAGTATCTTAAGCCCGCTAATTTTGCCGTTTGCTGCGGATTATTATCAATTTTTGCCAATTTATTTTCTAGCCTAGTCATAATTATTTTTTTAAACACCTAGAGTAAATGTACGGCTGCAAACCCTTGATTAAATTACAAGATTATAGTTGCTAATTATATGATTTTCACAAAATAACGCATTTAAAAACAGCGATGATTGCGTTTGTAAATGCGTTAAGTATTCTTAATTACAAATTATTATTTTGACGTAATACTTTTTAATAGGTCAAGTACATCATTATTACTATTAATATAGTATTGAGCGGCTGTTTTAACGTTGCCTACTTTGACAGTATGAGCTGAGTCAGGTAGCTCTTCAAACATAAATTCGTCAGTCCAATCATCCCCTATTGCAAAAATAAAATCGTATTTATCATTAGAAATAATTCTAGATGCTGCTCTACCTTTAT
>TARA_R110002033_G_scaffold48501_1_pt1 | contig 18724 bp, 15 predicted proteins | sample TARA_R110002033 | Tara Oceans TARA_R110002033 (sample SAMEA4397051) | marine metagenome | biome: Polar Biome; feature: [SRF] surface water layer (ENVO:00010504); material: water (ENVO:00002006), including particulate matter (ENVO:01000060) such as... | depth 5 m
CCGTTAGCTCAAGAAATTAATAGAAATTTTTTGTGTGGGGAATGTGCATTAACGGTTGAATTGTCGCATTATCAAAATATGCTCTTGTAAATACTATGTGGCCAATGGCTTCATCAGCATTAAATGCAAGTAACGAAACTATTGGTTCAGCACTTTTGTCATTTAGAAGATTGGAAGCTAATTTTGCTTCTTTGTCATAGCCAAAAGCAAGTGTTTCTACTTCCATTATGTTTTCGAGGTCATCAATTTTTGTTTCTCGTATATAAATGTCTTCTAGTTTTGTCATTTTTTGATTGCTCAAATTGCATATAACAATAGTATATAGAATATAGGTCCACTATTTCTTTTTATAAAAATAATAATTAGTGGGGGAAGGTGCGTATTGGTGTTATTCAAAAATAGACTTAATATTTTGATTACTCCTAATTAATGACCTTAAGAAGTAGAGGTAGTGGATAATTAAACTATAAAATGTAGTGCTTTTCTTTTGACATGTACGTGTAGCTTAATGTTGTATATAAAAAAGCTTAGTACATAGCGCCAAGCTTTTTACTGTTTGTTTTTATCCTTTCATTTGCGGTCTTTGTAGTGATACACAAATTTTATAGTTTAGTACTTACTGGCTATGTTTTATATAGTATTGTTGTAGACAATTTTTATTTTTTTAATATCCAATCTATCAAATCTTTTTTATCAACTATTGCCCAACTATGTGGATGTCTTTCACCATTTGCCCTATATCCTTTATTATGTGTTGCAATATATTCTACATTTTCAAACCCTTGTTCTTTTAAGCGCTCTGATAATTCTTTGATGTAGAAGGCATTCATTTGTTCGAAATCAGCCATTCGGTGCTTTTTCCACCAAAGCGTATCGGGTTCCGTATAAAGTCTAATTTTAGTGTTTTTTAACTTCTGCACGTTGTTGGTATAGTTACTGCGATAAGTGAATACCGACTTGTTTTCGTACTTTTTAAGCTCATCATTAGGGTTTCCAAAAGTACTCCCTAAAGTTTCTATTATCCAATTGCTTTCCTGTATTGAAATTTCTGAAAAATTTCGTTCAATATTTTTTTCTGATGAAGCGTATAGTGCTACCAAATCAATAGGTGAATCAATAATAAATACGCCTTTGGGGTCAATATAGAATTGTTTCATACCCACTATATAGTTACTTATCAAGAGGCTTACCACTCCACCACTTGAAAATCCACCAATAAAAATAGTATCGCTTGGCAATTCATTATTTTCAATAATTTCCTGAAGTTGTTTTGCAAGTTGGTACTTTTCGTTTTCTTCTAACCAAAGTTTCTGATTGTAATTTAATAATAATACGGCTATATCATTATTTTTTGCTATTTCAAGTATGCTAAATTCTCTTTTAATGTCCGCTGCATTTTCTGGATAACCGCCAAATAGAATCAAAACAGCTTTGGCTTGTTGAACTGGCTTATAGAGTTCGTAATCTTCTTTGATGATTTCTAACAATTCTGCTTTCACGACATTGTTTTGCTTCTCTTGAGATTTGTTATCCTTACAAGAAATAAGTCCGAAAAGGATTAATACTATGAAAATTTTATGCATTGTTTAAATTGTTAACAGCTATACTATATGGAATATATATTCTTTATAATTTAAATTATAACTATATATAGAATAGGTTCAATAGTTCTTTTAAGATGATCAATTATTAATGGGAGGGTGTACTTATTGGTGTTATCTAAAAATAGTGGTAAAATTTTAAATACGCTTCAGGTTTCTCTTAAGAAGTATAGGTAGTCGGTATTAATTCTATAAAGTGTATCGTTTCTACGTTCAAATGCGATAATACGGCCAAGTGGTACAAAAAAGCTTGGTTTATAACGCTACCCTTTTTGTATGATGAAACCAATTACATTGTAGTAGCCTTTGTTTTCTTTTTTCATTTTCAGATACCCAAAGGCTTCTAACCTGGCATAGCTCCCATGGTTATTTTGTTGCTTGTCCTCCAAAGCAGTAGCCTAGCTAAAAAAGCCGATTGAATTTGAATACCAATATAAAAATGAGCAGTCCTATTGTAGCCAATAAATGCAGTGCAAAGCCAATATAATTTATGACTTTTATATAGCTGTTCATATGAAAACCTACGATGTAAAAAAGAGCGAATATCAAAATACAAGCTTCTAGACATAAGGCCAATGCTTCTCTAAATTCAAAGTGATGTTGTTGGATATTCAGATTTTTATTCACCCAAAAAATAAGTATACCGAGCACAACAATCGCATTAATATAAGAAATTATCAATGTTGTTTTATGCATTTTATACCCTATGATAAAAGCTGCTAAATGGCAAATCAAGATCAGAATAAGTGCTATACTTATATAGGTGTCATTCATAACTATAATTGGTGTTTTCATTTTTGTCTCTTGCCGGTAAGGTTAAATGTATGGTATTTAGGGCAGAGGGCAAGTAATTATTTAGAGCATCGATGAAAAAGCAGTAAGTCGAGTATCTTTAAGATTCACTAAAACATTAAAGATATGAACACTCAAATTACTGCTGTGCCTAAGTTATACATTGGCATTGATATTCACAAGCGAAATTGGAAAGTACATTGTGCTTCTGATTTATTTTCAGGTAAATCTTTCAGTATGTCCTCAGAGCCAGATCAATTATTAAAATATGTTGCCAAGCATTTTTCTGGTTATGAAGTAACTACTGCATATGAAGCAGGTTGTTGTGGTTATTATGCTCATTGTTGTTTTGAAAGTTATGGTTGGCGCTCCTTGGTGGTTAACCCTGCAGATATTCATAGGAAAGGAAAAGAGAAGCATACCAAGACCGATAAGATTGATGCCCAGTTAATTTCTAGAGAACTTAAAGACGGTCGTTTAAGCACTAAAACTGGCTGAATTATATTTATTGTTATGCATTCGTGCTTTGTTTTGTTTTAAAATTTATCAATCAGCCTTGTAAATTTCTAAAAAAAGATTAAAATCTGAGTTAAATCTCAGCGTGTCAAAATGAATTTTTCGATCCTGATAGTATTTTTTGATGGAAGAGGCAAGTTTAGCATATTCATCTGGAGTGCCTTTTTTTGATTTATCACGGAAGGAATTTAGATCGGTCATTTTTGAGTATTTCCAAGCACTAGCCGGGATGCGTAAATCGTTAAGGCCAGATGTTAGTTGCTCACGGACATTTGCGGGTTCATGTGCCTTGAAATTTTGAGTCAACTGTTTAAAAAAACCGGGTTTGCTAACGTAAACAGTTTTGCCTACGTGCTTGCCTCCTGGTATTTTTTGGGTGGTTATAGGATCAGAAGGGAGTAGTACTCGAAATCCTGAAGGTTTTGATGGATCTGTTAATCGAGGTAAAATTGTTTGGTCTGTGGGTTTTAGCGCATTTCTGTCGTAAGGATTAATAGTGGTAGAAAAAAAATCAGAGGAAAGTCCTTCAGCAGTCATTTTTTTTGCCCAAGATTCATCTCCAACCCTAGGTGCACTATACGTGACTAATTTTAATTGTTTCCATGGCCAATCGCGCAATCTACCAGACATAGCGCTTCCTGTTCCATCAGGACCATATTGATCTCCCAAAAGTAAAGCACTAGCAAAAATTTGGGCTAAACCCCCTCCAAGGCTATGACCAGTGACATATATGCGATTAGGAATAGTATGATCAGACAATTTTTCAAGCTGTTTAAGACATTCAAATAAAGTAGGCATAATAGTCGCCATGGAGGTTGTCATTCCTCTACTGACCGATCCGGATTTGGTAACAAATGCTGCACCTGATTCGGGGCCTATTAGGTCATAGCCGAGGTCAGTAATCCAATCGGGGTTGCCCTTAGCCTTATTATCTTTTAAGGCTTGAAGGGCTGCTCTACTAGCCGAGCCACTTCTACTACCACGAAAGACAATATGAACATCAAAATTGATGTTGTCAGGGTAATAGCGAACTAATACAAACCCCATGAGGCTTTGTGAAGCTGGTTGACTTTTTAGCCCTTTGTCACCAGTGCCCCCTTCAAATGCCATGAGTATATCTCGCGCATCTGGAGCTGATTCGATTGGCTCGGCTACAATTTTCTCAATAACTACCGAATCTCTAGACTTTCCAGCTTTTCTATAGCACATATAAACATCCGTGATGCGGGCAGTGATTTCTTTTGGTACTAGGTACTCCGTCCATGAATTTAGAGGATTAGAAATGTTTGAACTCCAAGGGTAAATACCGTCATAACGATAAATGATTGGATCATGCCGCCGATTATCATCAAACCCATTCAATATTCCAGGGCCACGATAACTAGACAAGCCAATCTCAGATTTTACTTGTTCTGCACCTTTAATGGTCGCCCAGGAGCGCACCTTCTCCATGAACTGAACTCTGTTTTTTTTTCCATTATTTGCCTCTTCATAATAGGGATCGAAGGGACAGACAAGCGTTTGTCCATATAACCGATACGCAAGAATTGAAAGATCAAGATGGTAAACCAGTGGATGATATGGGAAATTCTCTAGATTCTGCTTCCGAACTTCGGTAGTTGCTGTATTTGGGTACCAAGTATGTGCACATCCGAATAAAATAAAAAAAGAGAATAGTAAAAAAATGGAATTTAGGGTTTTTAATATGGTTTTCATAAAAGAAAGTTGGTAGGTGATTTCTGCACGGTTCAAAAAATAGAAAAATCACCTTTTTAAGGTATAAAAAAAAATACGGATAATAGAAGCTATATTTTATCCTATAGCTCAAAGAATCTTACTTAGAGAGAACTCTTCTTCCATGCGCTGTTTTGATTATGTGCTCAATAACTAACGCCATAATTTGGGAGGTCGGTATAAGCCCTTTAAAGTCAAATTTTTTCTACAAAATTTAAAAATACTTTTTTATGCAATTCAAGATCAAGATTAGGAGAAAGTGATGCACGGATAATATAATCTTTGTCACCTTCTTTAGTGGTACCTTGTGTAGATGTTGCAGGTATCGTCCAATAACATCCATTTAATTGCCCATAGCTCACACAGTACTTACTTTCATTGGGGATTTCTGTAATCATTAAATTTATTAATCTATGATTCAACGCTCTTTTATATGCTTCTTTTTCTTCAGTAGTATTCCCTTTCGTAGGAAGATCTAATGAAAACACGGATGGGGTGAATCCTTGATTTGCCAATTCTTCTGAAACAAAATTAATTTTTGCGGCTGGTAAAGTATCGTGGATAAAGTTTACAAATTCTCGTGTATTAGTATAAGCATCATTAATTCTTTGCTTCATTGAGGGCAATTGTTTTGCCAATAGTTCAATTTGAAGATTTGTAGCCTCGTTATCGCAAAGCCGGAGATGCATTTCTATGTTACCCATCAATGCTTCCGTTTTTGTATTACCTACACAGTAACCAGCAGTACAATGCCCGCCACTTGGAAATTTAGATCCACTTACATAGGAGATGGTTCTCACTGATGACAGTATGTCGCCTTCACCTAAAAAGTGTACATTAGGACAAAATGTTTGGTCTAAAATAAAAACTGGATCGATAGCATTTTCACCAGTTGCCGTTTTACGGACTGCACTTAAAACAGCCTTTAATTGTATAAGATTTGGAACCTCAACTCTAGGGTTTGTTGGAATTTCAGCGATGATGAAAGGGATAGCATCTTCTTTAGCAATTTCATCTAAAACGGTAGCAATACTTTGAATCATATCATTAGCACCATCCACTGGTAAATCTACCACTTCAACAGTATCAATACAAGCAGCAACGCGTCTGGCTTGGTCATTTGTGCCACCATAACAATTTGGAGGAACAATAAATTTGATAGCTTTTCCACTATGATTTTCTAATGCGTTGTGAATTAGCCCCATCATAATCGCATATTGAATAGATAGTCCGCTAGAACCAATTACTGGCTTTGTAGTCGCACCAGTAATGGTTGCAATCGCATCTAAGACACGTTTTTTGTTGGTCTCAATAGTATTTTTTTGAGTATCAAAAGAAGATTGCCCTATGAGCAATTTTAAGGCAGCATAACAATTAGCCGGTGTCATTGCAATGGTCTCTCTTCTTCGAACATGCTGAATTTCAGAGATGTAACTTTCATTTTGTTCCCCATTTACGATTAAAATACTACCTAGTTGCGCATGAAGATTGATGAAAAAGTCAATATTTGGAGTGAGATCAACAGTACTAATTTTATCTTGTTGTGAAATAAAAATGGTACTTCCATTAAACTCGGAAATCTCAGAAGCATCCTCAACATGCTTTACATCAAAGGTATAGCCATAAATACGATGCAGTAGATCAGCATCAAAAAATGTTGGTAATTCACCCGTATAAATGATTAGGGTATTTTTATTCGCTATTGAATTTTTTCTTAGAATGGCCAAAATAGGAATCGTCTTGGATGAAAAACTAATTACATTTTTTGGCTTTAGCTGATGCACCTTAGCAATTGCCCATTCTAGCACGCAAGATAGAGGATGACCTAATCGAATATAGTCGTAAGCAGTAGGTAATTTATTTAGTGCCGATGTTTTAGAATTATTGTTATTAAATAAAATTTCAAACTGTTCTAAGAATTGAGTTTTGGCTAATTTTTCATCATAAATATCTAGGCGATGGGTTGTTAGACTCAACCAGCCTGTCGGTATTTGGTCCAATACATCTTTAATAAAATTTTGCATTTTATTTGCTTCCATAATTCCCACCTTTAGATAGGCTGGTAATATACATTAATCAGATTTGTTTTAGAAGTATTACAAGACGTTTTGTTGCCTTCTGCCTTATGGTTTTAACTAGGGTTAGTTGCGAGACAAGGAAACCTTTTTGTGACTTTCTACGTACGAAGCAAAAGCTTTTTGTTTTGATTTAAATTTTTGTTACTAGCGTAAAATGCTAAAGATTTGCGGACATTTTAAAAATAGACAAAACTCAGAATTAAACACCAAACCCCGCAGTACTTATATGTTTTGTTACCACACGTTTTTATTCCGTAATGATTATTGCATCAATCATTTCTTTTTCAGTCGGTTTTTCGAACCAATTCTCCATAAAATCAAAATTTTCTATACTTACTTCAAATTCAAAAGTCTCGCCTTTTTCTGCATTTCTTTTCATTACTCTATTCAGTCGAGTGTCTCTTGGTATATCTAAAAAGTGTATTGTCAATTCAAAGTCATTTAGATCAGCAAACTTTCTGAATTTTTCACGATGTTCATGTTTTGACAGTCCTAAATCAAGGATGGAATCAGTTTCCGAATTTTCCAATTGTCTAACCAAATCCATAATCATTTTTTCGGCTCGCTCTATTCTTTCTAGAAACCATTCCAGTCCGTCAGTCGGTTGCTTGTCAGCAAGAAATAATGTGTTGTTCCATGTATCAATTGAAAAAATAACTCCATTGGTCTTTCTTTTCAATTCGTTTGAATAAGTGGTTTTTCCTGAGCCTGTATTTCCAACTATTAAATGAATCATTGCGTATTATTAAATGTGTGGTAACTATAAAATATGTTCAATATTTCTTTTTCGCAGGCCAATTAGGTATTAGTTGTTTTTTGCTTCTCTTTTCTTTTTCATATATCCGAAGGCCCATATAGCGGCACCAATAGAGAACAACATACCACCATAACGATACACCGAGTCTAGTAATTCTATCCTGAAAAAATTCTCGGAAAGAAAAACGAAAGAGCCAAGTACTAACGTAAGTAAGCCGATGCGTTCTACAATGTTATAGTTTTTCATTATTGTTGCTTTTTGAATTTTATATGCGAATCTAGTATTTGCATTTCACCAGCTAATACTCAAAAAAGAAAGTCGAAAAATAGTAGTTTTTTCATCGTTTCTGTTATGTATTAAAGCCGGTTTATGCACTAAGGTTATTTTAGTTGATCTCTATAAATTTGGATGCATCTTCATCCTCAAATATAGGAGGTGGGACAAGAGGAGCATACGTAGTATCATATATTTTCCCTGTTATTTTTTCTATTTTATAAGACGATTCATGAAATTCGGAAACTACTAGTATGCTATAGAAGTTTTCGTATTCGCGAATTGTCATATCTTCTTCAAGTTCTACAGCAGCGATTACATCAATTTCATCACTTTTATTAATTGCATCCATGACATATTGGATACTCTTCTTTGTTTCTTTTGTGGGTTTATAGAGCGGAATTTTTTTGTCAGAATCAAAAATTCCATTGGAAACAGGACCATAAGTAACTATTTCCTCAAGAAGATTTACACCATAATCAAAATAAAACACCGAATCCATGGGTAGGTATTTTATGGGATTCAAAAATGAAACATAAACAGTTTTACCATTGGTCATTACTTTGATTTTGGAAAAATTCTGAGTTTCTAAATTTTCATCAATTAACTCCAATGCTAATTGCACAATTGAATCTTTTCCTAAAACTATAATTTCTTCTACTGCTTTATTCATTTTAATGTCTTGAGAATAACAAGTGGGATACTGTATGATTAAATAAAAGAGGAAAATTATTTTATATATTTTCATCATGAACCTTCGTATAAATGTTAACCTTAAATATATGGTATTTAGGGCAGGGCACAAGTGATTAATTTAGGGCAAATCTTTTGCATTTTCATTTATCTTATTCTTTAGGAGGCTAAATCATACCTTTTTGCAGCACTAATAACGATACCTTTACTCAAGAATAAATACTATACCCCTTACTACGTATAGGTTCTGTTGACAAATATTTACTTTTACGATGCAATTAGTCTAATATCCAATTAATTATTTTTTTCGTTGCGTCCTCATTTTTGACAATATTTAAATGGTTCGATTTGGAATAGTATTGACATCTACAAACTTTAAATTGGGTTGAAATACTTCATAAAAAACATTTGAATAAAAACTTTCATCATTTTTGACCAGCATCATTAAGTTTGTTACCTAAGCATTCCTTCTGCAAACAATCTTCTCATCTCTTTTTTATCAAATTTACCTACGCTAGTTTTGGGTACTTCCTGCAAATATACATAGTCCGATGGGATTTGGTAGTTGACAAAATCCCGTGATAAAAATTCTATGAGTTCTTCATCCTTAAGGGTATCTTGTTGCTCTAACAACACAATTGCCGCTAAAGGCCTTTCTACCCATTTTTCATCGGGAATAGCAATTACGGCTGCTTCTTTTATTTTAGGGTGTGCCATTAATGTAGATTCTAAGGCTACACTCGAGATCCATTCCCCGCCACTTTTTATCAGGTCTTTTGTTCGATCCTTAATTTCCATATAGCCATCAGCATCTATCGTACTCACATCCCCTGTTTTAAACCAACCATCGGCCGTAAAACTTTCATGATTATTCGTTTTAAAATAAGAGCTCACCACCCAAGCGCCTTTTATTTGTAATTCACCCATGGTTTGTCCATCTCGAGGTGCCACAGTACCATCATCCTTTACAATTCGTAATTCTACGCCAGGAAAACCAGTACCCTGTTTGGCACGAATATCTAGTTTTTCGTCATCTGATAACTGCTCATGGTGTGGTTGTAGTCGGCTACATGTTCCTAAAGGGGAGGTTTCGGTCATGCCCCATGCTTGCACTCCTTTGATACCAAAATCTTTTTCAAAACCTTCAATCAGACTTTTTGGTAAGGCAGAGCCGCCGACAAGGTATTCTTTAAGGGCGAGTTTCTCTTGAGGAGGATTTTTCTTCATCGCCTGATAAACCCCAAGCCATATGGTTGGAACCCCATTAGCTTTATTGACCTTCTCTTCTTTTAAAATTTTAATTAGTGCTTCGGGTTGCAAATTAGAGGAGGGGAGTACCATGTTTGATCCCGAGAGGAGGCATACATATGGAAATCCCCATGCCATGACATGAAATTGAGGTACCACCAATAAAATGGTGTCTTGATTGCTAAAATTTCCTGCATTTGGTGAGAGAATGGTTGAGGCATGTAAAAAGGTAGACCTATGCGAATACAAAACCCCTTTTGGTAAACCTGTTGTTCCACTGGTATAACACATGCCACTGGCATCATTTTCATTGATTTCAGGCCATTCAAATTCTTTAGATTGGTCTGCCAATAAATCTTCATAATGCATCGTATTCGTTAAGCTTGTGGTGAAATTTTCAGTCGCATTTATAAGGATATAGCATTCTACAGTTTCGAGTAGGGGTGCAATTTTTTCTAAAAGAGGTACTAAAGTAGCATCTACAAAAATGACCTTATCTTCGGAGTTATTGATAATATATTGCGTTTGCTGACTCGACAATCGAATATTTATAGTATGGCAAACAGCACCTATACCTGAAATTCCGTAATACAATTCTACATGTGGAGCGTGGTTCCATGCAAAAGTACCTACCATGTCCCCACTCGTGATTCCTAATTTTTGGGTTAAGGCATTGGCTAGCTGCTTACAGCGTTTGTATAGATCACCAAAACGGTACTCATGTCGTGAACCATCCGGTAAATGGGTTATTATTTTTTTATTAGGATACACCCGATTACCAAATTCAAGAATAGTGTTCGTTGTGAGTGGATAATTCATTATTAAGCCTTCCATACGCTAAAATTTTAACTGATAAGCTACTACTAATAATGCTGTTTATAATTTGTTTTTAATTGGGTATGCTGGTCTTTCTATTTTTTTAGGTGGATTTTCTTTCAATTGTTTCATTACAATTTCCAAAGCTTTTTCCAATTGTGGGTCTTGTCCTTTAATGACTAATTCTGGCAGTTGTTCTACTTCTACATCTGGAGCAACACCTTCGTTTTCTACTCGAAATCCGTCTTCAGTATAAAACGCAACATTTGGTGCAGTAACTACGCCACCATCTATAAATTCTGGGTATCCTAAAACTCCTACAAGTCCACCCCAAGTACGTTTACCTACTATAGTTCCTAATTTAAACTTTCGGAATAGCCAAGGGAGGTAATCTCCGCCAGAACCGGCTGTTTCATCAGTAATCATTACTTTCGGACCTTGAATAGAGGCACTTGGCGATTTAAGGTCTTGGCCATATCTAAAATTCCAATGTGCTTGTTCTGGGCGTTTAAGAATATCTATATAGTAATCTGCTAAAGAACCTCCACCATTAAAACGTTCGTCTATTATGATGCCTTTTTTGTTTGCCTGTGGATAAAAATAACGTTTAAAATACTCGAACCCTGCAACTGATGTATTTGGAACATAGACATACGCTATTTCTCCATTAGAGGCTTCGTGCACTTTTTTCATGTTTCCTTCTACCCAATCTCTATTTCTAATAGCCCACTCCGTTTCTAAGGGTGTAACTTTATAGGTTCTTGCATTGCTGCCATCTGCAGATGAACTCACTTTAAGGTTGGTCAAGGTATTGGCAGAATTTTCAAAAAAACGATATAGATTGTCAGTACCAGAAACATTTTTATCATTTACCGCTATTATATAATCACCTTCATTAACTGCTACGCCTGGTTCTGTAAGTGGTGACCTTAAATCTGGTGTCCAGTTAAGTCCCCCATAAATTTTGCTGATCTGATAGCGGTTATTGCTCACTTTGTAATCCGCGCCAAGAAGTCCACCTGGAATTCTTTTGGGATCATTCAATGCGTCTCCTTCATCACCAAAGCGATGGTGGCCAACGGCAAGTTCACTAAACATCCATTGCATTACGCGATACAGATCATCTTTTGACGGAGCCTCAGCAATCAAAGGTTCATATTTTGCTTTCATGGCATTCCAGTCTACCCCATGCATGCCTGGATCGTAGAAATAATCTCGGTTAACGCGCCAAGCTTCATTAAAAATATTATGCCATTCCTCTTTCGGATTTATTTTAACAGCAATAGCATCTAAATTGAGGGGAGCACCTTCGGCTTTTTTTCCAAGATCAGAAACAAACCATGAACCATCGCTGTTGTAAAACATTTTTTCACCGCCAGCAGCAATTTCATAATAATTTAAAGGCATTAATTCTTCAGCTTCCCTTTTCTCGAAAGTGAATTTATAAAGCTGCGATTCTCGTGAATGGAATGAGGATGATAAATAATACAATTCTCCTTCCTTCACACTATTTAGATTGCTATATACTCCTGGTTTTATGGGCAAAGCAAGCATTCTGTTTTGAATGCCGCTCCAGTCTATCTTTAGCATTTTAGGTGCTGGAGTCGCTTCCTTTTTCTTTTTTGAACTATCTTTTTCAGGATCTTCTTCTTTTTTCTCTGCTGGTTTTTCCTCGTCGTTTTCTCTTCGTAATGGCGATACAACATCTTTTTGCAGGGTAATCATATAGATTGAAGTGGTCAATTCTTTATCAATATTCGATTGATCAAACCAGTTTACTAAAGGTCCAGCATCGGTGGAAGCTAATAAATAGAGGTATTTTCCACTAGGGTCAAAAACAGGATTGGTTACATTGGCAAGACCATCAGTAAGCTCGTATGATTTATTTTCTGATACTGAATACAAAAATGCCTTTTCGAAATTGGTATCGGTGATTTTGGTATAGGCAATCCAATTAGAATCAAAAGACCAATCACTAAATAAATCTCTAATATCGCCAGGAATAAACAGGTCATCCTGTGCAATTTTAATGGTTTTTTTTGTGGCAATATCAGTTACGTATAGGTTACGTCCGTTATCTACATAGCTTACTTTTTTATTGTCTGGAGACCAATGAAGATTTGCATAGAAACCTGTACCTTCTAAATTTATTTTGGAAACGGAACCATTTGCAACAGTTTTTAAATGCAACTGATACTCACCAGAAGCATCCGTAAAATAGGCGATAGATTTCCCATCAGGAGACCATGCTGGGAATTTTTCATGTACTCCTGTACTTTGGGTTAGGTTTTCCACATCTCCTTTTTTAGCAGGGATAGTCACAATATCACCTCTAAAATCTAAAACCACTCTTGCACCTGAGGGTGAAATATGTCCGGAACGTACATAATCTTTTCCAGAAACGAAACGTTCCCGTAATTCTAAAAGATCGGTGCTGATGTTTAAGGTCAATTTTTTATCCGAGCCAGAAACACCATCATAAATATGCAAAGTGCCTGCATGTTCGTAGATGACTTCATTTTTATGTGCTTTTAGATTTATAACTGGAAAATCTTTATAATCGGTAAGTTTTTTAAGGTCTTTAGAAATTGTATTATAGCTATACAGGTTAAATTCGCCATCGCGATCACTTCGAAAATAAACAGCATTGTCAATCCATTGTGGTTGGGTATCATTACTTCCGCCATTGGGTTTAGGTATTTCAGTAACCTTATGGTCGGTTATGTTATAGATCCAAATGCGCGCAATGCGCCCACCGCGATAATGTTTCCACTGGTAAAAAGCATCCACAAGAGGGGTGTAGGCAATGTGTTGATTGTCTGCTGAATAAGCGGCCCAAAAAGCATTGGGAATGTCCAATTGTGTAATAGTGCCTCCTTCAGTCGGAACCGTGTATAATTGTAAATACCTGTTTGTGAAAGAATTGCGTTGTGAAGCAAAAAGAACATTTTTACCGTCTGGAGTAAAATCACGAACAAGATCGTTATAGGGGTGCCAAGTTAATCTTTTAGGGATTCCACCAGTTGTTGGAACAATAAAAACATCAAAATTGCCATCGTATTGAGCATTAAAAGCAATCATACTCCCATCTGGTGAAAAAACGGGATTAGATTCTACCCCTTCATCTATAGTAAGACGTTTAGGGTTAGCACCATCTTTTTCTGCAACCCAAAGATCTTGTGCATAAATAAAAGCAATATGAGTATCACTCAATGCAGGTTGGTGCATTAACTTAGTTTCTGTTTGCGCAGTAGCAGATACTCCTAAAAAATAAAAAATTAGAACGGCTATTAATGTAAATAGTGTTCTATTCGAATTTTGTTTTTTCATTTTGAAAAGAATTTATTGGATTGGTTTAGATAGATAATTTTACTATTTTTTGATTGAATTTCTGGATAACCATCTTTTAACTAACCGATGTTTATTATGTAGATCCTATTATTCATAAATTATGGGGGGAAGTACTTGTTTTAAATGTACCAAAAATCAGGTAATGGATACTAATTTCTATTTACTTTTCAATAGGATTCATATAGCTTATATTCTGGTGTTGCACAACCAACTATAATGTATTGTTTGGGCTATACGCGTGTGTAAGCAATCGTTAATGTACTTAATTTTAGCTAATTGTGAAAATCTATTGGGGATAAGTTCTTTAAAAGATAGCTGAGGTCGCATATGTAGTCGCGATTACTACAAATTTGATTGACCTTATGTAGTGGCACAAGAGCTCTTTACACAAGGTAAATTTTGTTTTATAAGTAAGAAATAATAGTCCGGACTTTTATACGTTTTTCTTTTATTAGGGAGCCAGTGTAGCGTAACCAAAGTTTACATCAAAATCCACACACCAAATGACCACATATGTATACGTTTTATAATCAATATTTGATGGTAATAAGTAGGAGTAACTACCATCTATACCTTTGATATCACCTAAATCTTTAAAATCTGATTTTATATCGGATAAGTCCGAAACTAAATAGATATTCAAATCAGGACCAGCATCTGTTTTAAAATTCTCAAAATTTAAAACCGTTAAATCTAAATTTATAGCGGCAGTACCACTTGTTGGATGTGCAGAAGCTTGAAAAACACCTTTAAAGGCAACTTCATTAGCTTCCATTGCAACCATTTCCTCGTCCATACTATCTATGGGTGTCATAGCTTCATCATTATTCTTTGAACAGGAAACAAATAAAATACTAACAAGTAAAAGACTCTTTATGGTAAATGAAAATGGCTTGGTCATTCTTTAAGTTTTTTATTTTGTCGGAGGTGATCTCTTTCCATTACACTATACAATCTCTTTTGTAGATAACAAATCGAGGTTTAGGTGTTTAATATCTTCATAAATAGCTGTTTATAATTTAATATGCTTCGAATGGTTAAAGGCTATATTTAATTATTTAACGGTAGATTGGTATATCATTTTCATGTATTTAGTATCTTTCTAAAAATATTTTTAAGTTGATCGTATATTTTAAAAAGTGGTTTGCAAAACCTAAACTCTTACGTTTGTTAGGTACTTATGTATTTACTTGGGTAGTAGCGCTTATAGTAGTGCTGCCAAGAATGCTGCGAGGTGATTTTTCATGGGCGAAACTTTGGGATCGGTTAAAAGATCTTTTTGATTTTTCAGGTTTTATCATCGCGGTACATGTTGCTTTCGTGGTTTTTTATTTAGTACTCCTTTGTATTCGATATTTTATACGAACTCATAAAAAACATGGACATCGGGTAATGCTTAAGCATTTAGGACTTCGTTTTTTAACACCTATTTTGGTCCTTGTGCTTATTTATAATGGGATTACCTATGCGAACACTTCCGAAGATTTTGATTTTTCTTGGGATTCTTCTGTAGAGAATACCAACAATAGAAGTAATGATTACTATGCTGTAGATCAAAAACACCGTGGTATGTCAGTTTTTGGTATGCGAGAGGGTAATGAAACGGCTATTCAAGAACTACTTAAAAATAATATAGAATGGGTAGCTGTTGTGCCCTTTCTATATCAAAAAGACCAACGCACCAAAATTATGAATATCCCTGAAAATACAGGGTTATGGTCATCACGTGACTCTACTTTTATTAGTAATATACATGAATTGCATGCGAAGAATATTCATGTGATGCTTAAACCTCATTTATGGATGAGTGATGGCTGGCGTTCGAACATTAGTTTAGACTCTCCAAAAGAATGGGATGCTTGGTTTTCGTCATACCGCAAGAATATGCTACATTATGCGAAAATGGCAGAAGAAAATAATGTAGAAGTGTTTTGCCTTGGAACGGAATTAAAAAGTTCTTTAAAAAATGCTCCTAAGCAATGGATAGCCTTAGCAAAAGAGTTAAAAGCCATTTATCATGGGAAGCTTACCTACGCAGCTAATTGGGATGGAGAATTTAATTTGGTTCCTTTCTGGGATGAAATGGATTATATAGGAATACAAGGTTATTTCCCCCTAACTAAAAATGAAAAACCTGAACTTGAAGATATTAAAAAAGGTTGGGATAGGCATATTATAACCTTAGAAAATCTAGCCAATAAATATCAAAAACCAATTCTGTTTACTGAGGTAGGTTATCGTAGTGATGTTGCTACCACTATAAAACCTTGGGAATGGAATGATTTTGGGAGTGTGTTGTTTGAAAAAAAATCAAATAGAACACAACAACTTGCTTATGAAGCTTTATTCCAAAAATTATGGAATAAACCTTGGTTTGCTGGTACCTATATTTGGCAATGGGATACACGATCAGAACTTGATAATACCCACGAAAGTTTAGATTTTACACCTCGTTTTAAACCAGCTTTAAATACGTTGGCTAAATGGTACGGAGAACCAACAGAAAGTAAATAAGAAGATCAATGTATCAGAGAGTATATAACATTCGTATTGTATCACAATCCTAAGGTCTAAAGTATGAATGTCAGTTCGAGTGATTTTTGAATAGCGTAGCGTAACAAAAATAGTATCGAGAACCAATGAACACAGGTAGTATGTAGTTATATAGGAGAGTTTTTAGGAAGTCATCAGCTAGCAACTAATTTACCCTCTAAAAACTTCAGATTTTTCGATCACTACTTTAATGTCATCTAGTTCCATGGGGTAATCGGTAGTCACCACTAGGTTGAAAAAATGAATGGAGCGTTCTCGTTTAATCTTACCAGAAAGCATCTCCATATCAATATCGCCACTTTCTTGTTGCCAAGTGAAGCAAGCGTGTTCTTCTATTTGAATAATGCGGTGAGTGGCTTTGTATACAGCGATGTAAGTTGTCATTGGTTAAGCGTGTTTATTTTATAGTATGGTTGTTTTAGAAACGGGGCGAAGATAAAAAAATTGCAGAAATTTTCACGAATATTCAGTTTTATTCGTGAATAATTTAATAGACTGATGTAGGAAAAATATTATTTTATATGCACTACAAAATACCCCTAGCTTTAATTTCTAAATATTTATTTATCGTATTAACGGTAAGATGTTCAGGCTTAGTGAGAATGGTTTGAATTCCGTATTGCTGTAATTCTTTTTGCATCAATCTTTTTTCAAGAGAGAATTTTTCCGCTATCGTTTTATGATAAACAGTTTGTAGATCTTCGGCATCGGTTGCTATTAAAGTTTCAAGTTCTGTATTCTCAAAAAAAATGACCACCAAGACATGTTTTTTAGCAATAGCGGTTAAAAAAGGCAACTGTCTCCGTAAGGCTGAAATATGCTCGAAATTAGTATAGAACAACAGTAAACTCCTATGGTTAATTTTACGTTTGATATGAGCGTAGAGTAATCCCATATCAGAATCGGTATATGTTGTTGTAATATTATAGAGCTTTTCTAGAATGGTGTTTAAATAAGTAATTTTTTGTACTGCAGGTAAAAAAGTTTCAATTTTTTTAGAGAACGAAATCATCCCAGTTTTATCATTCTTTTTTAGAGCCACATTCGAAAAGGCAAGGGTAGAATTTATAGCGTAATCAAGTAATTTGAGTCCGTTAAATGGCATTTTCATTACCCGACCTGTATCGATAATAGAATAGATAGGCTGTGATTTCTCATCTTGGTATTGATTTACCATTAACTGACTTTTTTTTGCAGTAGCTTTCCAGTTAATAGTTCTAAAATCATCACCCTGAATATAGTCCTTAATTTGTTCAAACTCTTGCGTATGACCAATTCGACGAATTTTTTTAAGACCGAATTCCGTTAGATTGTTACTCATTGCCAGAAAATCATACTGCTGCATTTGGATGATACTTGGGTATACCGGTACCATTTGATTTTTTTGAAAAACGTAACGTCGTTTTATGATTCGTAGGGGAGTAGATGTAAAAATATTCATATTCCCAAATACATACTCCCCTCGTTCAACAGGGCGAACCGTATATTCAAATTTGCGTTTTTCACCTTTGGTAAGGCTCGTTGTAAATTCAAAATCTCGTTTTTGAAATTGAACGGGCAATTCATCTATAATCGTAATTCCGGTTTTAAAGGGATAGAAGCTTTGATAAGTTATGACGATGGGATTCAAATCGCTATTCGATAATTTCTGAGGTGCACTGCGGTTAGCATCAATCCCTTTTTTAGTAGTGTAGAGTAAATATAGGTCTAAGAAAAATAAGGTAATTACAATATAGGTTGCAATCCAAGCAAAAGGGTAGAGTGGTTTCACCCAATAGGAGAGGATAAAAGTAGCAGATAAAAATGCTATATACCTGAAAAAGGTATTGTGTATGTAAAGCGATTTTAAAAATCTCATTGGTTTAACTTTTTAATCCTTACCTATTTTTACATTACTACTCATATGGTTTTCTCAATACAAATTTAGTTGCATTTCATTGCACAAAAATCACTCGGTTCTCGATACAATTTTTGTTTTGTTCCACAACTCAAAAATCACTCGGTTCTCGATACAATTTTGGTTCCATTTCATTGCACAAAAATCACTCGAACTGACATAGTTTTTGAAATTTTTGGACCTTCGACCTTCGACTTTTAATCTTTGACTTAAAAGGGGTCTCGATACTATTTTTGTTATGCTACGCTATTCAAAAATCACTCGGTTCTCGATACTATTTTTGTTTTGTTCCACAATTCAAAAATCACTCGAACTGACAAAAATTATTTATTTATTTTTTTATAACTTGTTTGTTGTGAAAAAAAATATATTCCATCAACCATCAACCATCAACCATCAACCATCAACCATCAAC
>TARA_R110002033_G_scaffold29007_6_pt1 | contig 18680 bp, 22 predicted proteins | sample TARA_R110002033 | Tara Oceans TARA_R110002033 (sample SAMEA4397051) | marine metagenome | biome: Polar Biome; feature: [SRF] surface water layer (ENVO:00010504); material: water (ENVO:00002006), including particulate matter (ENVO:01000060) such as... | depth 5 m
GTCATAGCACCACTTGCAATAATTAGGGTATCTTCTCTTAATTTATTTAAAACAACTCCTAGTTCAAAAAGTTTTTTAGAATCAAAATTTAAAGGTAAAGACAGTTGAATAATTGGAATATTTGCATTTGGATATATTAAACTCAGAGGTGACCATACTCCATGATCAAATCCACCTCTTGAAGTATCTTTTTCTATTTTTATTCCAGAGCTTTCAATTAAATTTATTATTTCATCACATTTTTTTAAGTCACTTTTTGCTTCATATTTTAATTCATATAATTCTTTTGGAAAATTATAAAAATCATGTATTGTATGAGGACTCTCTTCATATAATATTTTTAAATCTTTAGTAATCCAATGGGCTGAAACAACTAAGATAAATTTAGGTTCATCAAAATTTGATGATAAATTTTTTAAAAATGAAGTAGTACTGTTTTTCATTATTGATAAAGCTGGACTTCCATGTGATACATATAAACTTGGGAACATTATTTTCCTTTAATTCGCTTTGTAAACTTTATTAACTAAGTTGTATAAAGTATCTAATTCTTCGTCACTTAGTATTTCCATATATTTATATAAATTTTTTGAATGTTCTGGAAATACTTTCTCTATAATTTCTTTACCTTTTTTTGTAATTGTTAAAATTGATGCTCTATTATCATTTGGATCTTTTATTGAAGTAATCCATTCATCTCTTTTTAAATTTTTTACTACAACAGTTATATTTCCAGGAGTACTCATAGTAAGTTTTGTTATTGAACTTATATTTAAATCACCCCTGTGGTATAGGACTTCTAGAACTTTAAATTGATTAAAAGTAAGTCCATGTTGAGATAAGTAAGAAAGAGTTTTATTTGTTATTTTGAGTGATGCTTTTTCTAATCTAACAACCGTTCTCATCGATTTATCTGTTCTTTCTCCATAAGTTTTTACCATTCTTTTTCCTTTAATTTTAATAAATAAAGCCTAGGCTTCCTTCATTTCTATAAATAAGAAATGAGAATTTGAAATAGCACTAATAGTAATTTCATTTTCTTTAGTGATTTCCATAGCATCACCATAAGTTAATTCAATGCCATTAATTGTTGAAGTACCTTCAATTTGTACAAAATAAACTTGTCTATTTTTATTGATTTTATACTCAAGCGTTTTATTTTTTTCTAATTCACTTACATAAAAATTCACATCTTGGTGAATTTTGATTTGAGCATCACCTTTTTGAGAAGAGACTATATTTAATAATTTATTTTCTCTATCTTCTTTTAAATATCTTTTTGAACCGTAAAGTCTTGGTAAAGAACTTTTTGGTGGGATAATCCAAATTTGTAAAAGTCTTAAATCTTTAGTTTTGTTAAGATTATATTCACTGTGATAAATACCATCTCCTGCACTTAAATATTGGACTTCTCCTCTTTTAAGTGTCTCTTCATTCCCCATAGAATCTTTGTGAGTAATCTCTCCATCAATAACATAAGAGATAATTTCCATGTTTGCATGTGGGTGAGTACCAAATCCACTATCTGGATGTATAATATCATCATTTATTACTCTTAAAACCCCAAAATTTATATTATCAGGATTTCTATATTCTGCAAAACTAAAATGGAAACGACTCTCCAACCAACCAAGATTTGATGTTCCCATATTCTCCTTTAAAAGTTTTTTTAACATAATTTATCCTTTTACTATATTAGCAAACTGACTAATAATTCTTTGTGAACTTTCAACATTCAGTGCTTTTGTATATGTTGTTAGTATTTCTCTTGGTAAGACTATTGCATTAAGTCTTGTAAATTGTGTTCGCATAGCATTTAAAGCATCTTGGCCACCACTACCAGAGTGTGTTGCCAACTGTATTTTTTTTAGAGCAAAAAGTGATCTAAAATCATCTCCTATTCTTGAAAGCCAAGCAATGGTATTTACTAATACAGGTGGTAGTGAAAAATTGTACTCAGGTGAAATAAATAAAAATCCTTCTGCTTTATCCATTTTTTCAGATAATTCATTAATCTTTGTGGGAATACCGTCATTTTGTTCTTTTAATGTATCGTACATAGGTAGATTTAATTCAACTAAATTAATTATTTCACTATTTAGATTTTCATTTTTTAATTGTTCTTGTAAACTTTTTGCTAATTTCATATTTTCATTTAAACTTGCTACAAATATTAATATCATAATTTATTCCTTAAATATTATTGTTTATTTATTTTAGATGTTACCAAGTAGATAACTTGGTAACATCAGGATGTTTTATTTTGCTAAAACACCTTCTAATTCGATATTGATTTTGACAGTTTCTCCAACTAAAACTCCACCAGCTTCTAATGTTTTATTCCAGTTAAGACCAAAATCTTTTCTATTTATTTTTCCTGATAACTCTAATCCAACTCTTTTATTTCCCCAAGGATCAGTAACTGTTCCATTATTGTCATAATCAAATTCTACAGATTTAGTAATACCTCTAATAGTAAGTTTCCCATATGCTTTATCACCTTCAATTTTTTCTAAATCAAATGTTAATTCCGGATGGTTTGTAGCATCGAAGAAATCAGCAGATTTTAAATGCCCATCTCTTTTTGCATCCTCAGTATTGATTGAAGCAACTTGAGCTGTACCTTTTAAACTTGTCAATGTATTAGCTTTTTCATCAAAAACAAAAGAACCATTAAACTTATCAAATTTTCCAGTTACATTTGAAATCATTAAGTGTTTAACTTTAAATCCAAGGTTTGAGTGAGTTACATCAACATTATAAGTTCCTGCAAATAATGCACCTGCTGTTAAGATAGAGATTAGTCCTAATTTTACAATATTCATTTTTTTCCTTTTTAATTACTAATTAGTAGTATTTGTATTTAACTTTTTACAAAGCAACAACTTCTGAAAACATTATAAGAATTTTATAATTCATAGTTATGAAAGATTACAAAATAAAATCTAGTTCATTTTGAATCCATGTGAGAATTATACTACTAATTAGTAATAAATGTCAAGTAAAATTGCCTAAAAAATATAAATTCTTTAGGCAAATGTTATTTAAGAGGCTTTTTTAGCGATTTTTTTAGCAGCAGTTTTAGCTTTTTTTGGTTTTGATAGTTTTAAATTTGTTACTTTCTTAGTAATTTTTTTAGCTAATTTTTTAGCATCTGCTTTTTTCTTTGTAGCTTTTGTAGCAACTTTTTTTGCTATTTTAGCAACTTTTTTTTCTTTTAATACTTTTGACATGTTTATCCTTTAATTTTTTCTATTACTTTTCAAAAAAAAGTAATATTATATATAGATTGTATAGAATAATATTAGCTTTGTCAAGTTTTTTTCACAAACTTTAATATAAATTTCCTAATTTGTGTTTAACCAATTAATAATATATTTTTAGATAAAATCTATCGTTTTACTCAAATGAAAGAAAATTAAGGAAAATAAATGTTATTGACTCCAGGTCCTACTCCAGTACCAGAATTTGTAAGAAAAGCTATGGCTGATATTACTATTCATCACAGAACACCAGAGTTTGAATCTATTTTTGGACAAACTAGAGAATTATTATTAGAATTATACGGAATGGATGAGGTTGTGATGCTTGCTTCTAGTGGAACAGGTGCAATGGAAGCTTGTATATTAAACTTAACAAATAAAAAAGCTCTTACAATTAACTCAGGTAAATTTGGTGAGAGATTTGGAAAAATTTGCAAAGCTTATGACCTACCATATACTGAAATAAAAAATGAATGGAACACCCCTGTTAGTGTTGAAAAAGTAATGGAAACACTAAGAAATGACAGTGAAATTGATGCCATTTTTATACAAATATGTGAAAGTGCTGGAGGACTTAGACATCCAGTAGAAGAACTAGCAAAAAAAGTAAAAGAATTTAATAAAGATATTATGATTGTAGCTGATGGAATTACTGCCGTTGGTGTAGAAAAAATTGATACAACAAATCTTGATGCTGTAATTACTGGTAGTCAAAAAGCACTAATGCTTCCTCCTGGTCTTGCAATGATTGGATTAAGCAATGCAGCTGTTGAAAAAATACAAACTCTATCAAAAGGGTATTATTTTAATTTAGCAACAGAAATAAAAGTACAAAAAACAAATACAACAGCTTGGACAGCAGCAACAACTTTAATTATTGGATTAAAAGAGATTTTAACGCATATAAAAAGTAATGGTGGATTTGATGGTTTATATGAAAAGACAGCTTTAAGAGCAGAAGCTACAAGAGAAGCTTTGAAAGCAATTGGCTGCGAAATATATCCAAAAACACCAGCAAATGCTATGACAACAATTTATACAGAAAATGCTCCAGCTATTAGAAAAATTTTAAAAACAAAATATAATGTAAATATTGCAGGTGGACAAGATCATATTAAAAATTCTATTTTTAGAATCAATCACATGGGGCTTGTAGAAGATTTTGAAGCTTCTTGGGCTGTAAATGCAGTAGAATTAGCAATGGATGAGTTAGGTCTTAGACCATTTGATGGAACAGCAAATAAAATATTTGCAATGGTTACTTTTAAAGGTAATGAATGATTTATGCTCATGAGATACCAAAAGGAAGTCGTCTTTATTTTGGAAAAACTGCAAAATTAAAAAGAGAGTTAGAAAGTAAAATTAGTGATATACTATATTCAAATAACTTTGAAGAAATAGTTACTCCTAATTTTTCATATTCTCAACATCAATCAATAGAAGATGAAAAGAAATTAATTAGTTTTTCAGATATTCAAAATAATCAAGTATCTTTAAGAGCAGATTCTTCTTTAGATGTGGTAAGAATTATTACAAAAAGATTAGGAAGAACTACAAAGCACAAAAAATGGTTTTATATTCAACCTATATTTTCTTATCCATCAAAAGAGCAGTATCAAATAGGATGTGAATGGATAGACCATGATAACATAAGTGATATTTTAAATTTAACAGCAGATATTTTAAAAAGTATTAATGTTCAACCAATTTTACAGTTATCAAATATCAATATTCCAAAGCTTGTAGCAAAAGAGTTAAAAATAGATATTGAACTTTTTAAAAATGGTGAAATAGCGCAATTATTTGATTTAGATGTAGCTTGGTTAAACTCTTTGATTAGAGTAAAAAGTATTGAAGACTTAAAACAAAGTATATTATTAGTTCCAAGTGAAATAAAAATTCATTTAGAAAAACTTTTAAATACTGCATCACAAATTGAGTATGATAATTTAGTTATTGCTCCTTTGTATCATGGAAGTTTAAAGTATTATGATGATGTTTATTTTAGAGTTATACATAACAACTTTGTAATATGCAAAGGTGGAAAATATAGTGATGATGGAATTAGTTCATTAGGTTTTGCACTTTATACAGATAATTTATTAAAAATTTTAGAGGATTAAGGGAATGAGTAAAGCTGATTTAATAGTAGGAATTCAATGGGGTGACGAAGGTAAAGGTAAGATGGTTGACATGCTTGCTCAAAACTATGATGTAGTTTGTAGAAGCCAAGGTGGTCACAATGCAGGACATACAATTTGGGTAGATGGGGTTAGATATGCCTTACATTTAATTCCTTCAGGTGTTTTAAACCCAAAAGCAATAAATATAATTGGAAATGGTGTTGTTTTATGCCCATCATCAATTATAAAAGAGATGGAACAATTTAAAAACTTAGAAGGGAGACTTTTTATTTCTGATAAAGCACATTTAAATCTTCCTTATCATGCTTTAATTGACCAAGCAAAAGAGAGACTAAAAGGTGATAAAGCTATTGGAACAACTGGAAAAGGAATTGGACCTGCTTATGCTGAAAAAATCAGTAGAACTGGTTTTAGAGTAGGCGAACTTTTAAACCCAAGTAAATTAGCAAGTGGAATACTTGATTATTTTGCACAAAGTAAAGCTATCTTTGATGTTTTAGAAATAGATACTCCAAATAAAGAAGAGTTAATTGAATTATTAACTTCATACAAAGAAAAATTAGAACCATTTATAGCAAATACTACAAATATGATTTGGGATGCAATTGACAATGATAAAAAGATATTATTAGAAGGTGCTCAAGGTACTTTATTAGATATTGATCATGGAACATATCCTTATGTAACTTCATCTTCTTGTGTAAGTGCAGGTGCTTGTACTGGACTTGGAATTTCACCAAAAGATATCGGTATTGTAACTGGTATTGTAAAAGCATACACAACAAGAGTTGGAAATGGACCATTTCCTTCTGAAGACTTTACAGAAGATGGACAAAAGATAGCTGATATTGGTAAAGAAGTAGGTGTTACAACAGGAAGAGGAAGAAGATGTGGTTGGTTTGATGCAATTGCTGTTAAACACGCTGCTAGGTTAAATGGTTGTGATCAATTGTCATTAATGAAACTTGATGTATTAGATGGTTTCCCAAAAGTTAAAATCTGTGTTGCTTATGATTTAGAGGGAAAAAGAATAGATTATATGCCATCTGATTTAAATAATGTAAAACCTATTTATGAAGAATTTGAAGGATGGGATAAACTAGCAGGTGCTAGAAAATTTGAAGATTTACCTGAAAATGCAAAAAAATATATAAATAAAATTGAAGAATTAACTGGTGTAAAAGTAGGTATAATCTCTACATCACCAGAGAGAGACGATACTATAATTAGAGGATAACATTTATGAAAATGAAATTACATCATACACCATATATCGCAAGAAGAATATCAAGAGATTTGGTAAATTGTGAATTTGTAGAAGTAAGAAAAACTAAAGAAGAAATCACACGAGAAGTGGAAAGAATTTTAGATATAGATATCGAAAAAGAGCATGATTTAGATGATAAAGTTGATGCAATATTAGCAGAACAGGAAGCGGAAATAGAGTTTTTAAATGCTGATTATAGACAACTTTTCTGGATGACTAAAAAAAGACTTGCAAATGAGTTTGGAGTGATATTAAATAATGATGATAGATTTTCAGATATTTCACATCAATTATTAGATTTTCTTTGGGAAGAGGATTATATTCATTATACTGTTTCAGATAATAAAGTAAAAAATATAATTTTTGATTCTATTAGTCAATTTTTAGAAGGTTTTGAAAAAGCAGATGATGCAGTATATGAAAAAATCAAGAACTACAAAAGAAAATTGATACAAGGCACAGATGAGTATGATATTGTTTATCATAGATTATATGAAGAAGAGTTAATAAAAAGAGGGTTAATGTAATATGCAAAAAGTATGGATATATTTAGAAAACGGGACATTTCTAGAAGCAAATTCTTTTGGTGCAAAAGGTACAACGGTTGGAGAAATTGTATTTAATACATCTTTAACTGGATATCAAGAAATAATAACAGATCCAAGTTATGCTGGACAATTTGTAACTTTTACTATGCCAGAAATTGGAAATGTAGGTGTAAATAAAGATGATATGGAAAGTAGTACAGCTTTTTGTAAAGGTGTAATAGTAAGAAATTATCATCATGAATACTCAAATTATAGAGGTGAATCTGATTTATGTTCTTTATTAAAAGAACACAATGTTTTGGGTATAAAAGATATTGATACAAGATATTTAACAAAAATGATTAGAGATGAAGGTGCAATGATGATGATTGCATCTACAGAAATTTCCAATAAAGAAGAATTAGCTAAACAATTAGCTGCAAGTCCTAGAATAGAAGATATTAATTATATAGAAGAAGTTAGTACTAAAGAACCATATATTCATAAAAATGGAGCTTGGAATCACCAAATTCTTTCTTATAATAAAGCTGTAATGAGTGATAAAAAAATAGTTGTTATAGATTTTGGTGTAAAAAGAAATATTTTAAATGAGCTAGTTGAATCAGGACTTGAAGTTGAAGTTGTACCTTCATCATTTAAAGCTGATGATTTAATAGCTAGATATGAAGCAAAAGAGATTGGTGGAGTATTTTTATCAAATGGACCAGGTGATCCTCTTACTTTAGTAAAAGAAAAAGAAGAAGTTCAAAAATTAATTGCTACAGATATACCTATTATTGCAATTTGTTTAGGGCATCAAATGCTTTCTATCGCACATGGTTTTGATACATATAAATTGAAATTTGGACAACATGGTGGTAACCATCCTGTTGCAAATAATGGTGTAGTTGAAATAACTGCACAAAACCATAATTATAGTGTTCCTGATGATATTATAAAAATTGCGGAAGTAACTCATAAAAATCTATTTGATAATACAATTGAAGGTGTGAGATATAATAATAAGAATATTTATTCAATTCAACATCATCCAGAGGCTAGCCCTGGACCTCATGACTCTAAGTACATCTTTAAACAATTTGCTGAGATGGTAAAGTAAATTTTATTCTTCACCCTTTGTGAAGAATAAAATTAATAAAATTAACTGTATATTTAAGGACTAATATGGAATCTTTAGAAAAGAATACAGGAACTACTAATCAATTAGCTCAAAACAGTGCTAATAAAGAAATTGATGCAATGAAAATGCTACTTAAACTTAGTAGTAAAATACCATTTTTTTCTATTCTAAGTAAAGATGAAATTGAAGAGATAATCACAGAAGTAAAAATCATAACATACAAAAATAAAGAAATCATATTTCAAGAGGGTGAAACTACTAGAAATTATATATATTATTTACTAAAAGGTAAACTTTATATAAATAGAAAAAAGCAAATAGATTCAAGGTCAAGTGTTAGAATTGCTACAATTGATAAACCAGCGCTATTTGGTGAAATGATGAGACTTACAGGAGAACCTAGAAGTGCTACTGTTGAGTCAGGAGAGTCTAATACATTAGTATTGGCCTTTCGAATTAAAGACTTTAAAGAACAAACTAGTATTTCAAAATTTTATAAAAATGTTATTATAGAACTATCTGCAAAAATTGTGCAGATGAATAAAAAACACTATTAATTAAAGAACAAACTTTAATAATAGTTGATACACTCCAGCAGAAGCAATACCAGCCGCAAGTCCTGCAACTAAATCATCACCCATAACTCCCCATCCACCTTTTACATTTTTATCAATTTTGCCAATAATTGATGGTTTCCAAATATCAAAAAGTCTAAAGAATAGAAATGCTAAAGGTGCAAGATAAAACATATTTTCATTTGTAATACCGCAAATTGAAAGGGCAAGCCACATTCCAGCTAATTCATCTATGACAATCTCTTTACCATCATGCATTCCAACTTCTTTTTCGTAGATATTGATTTGTTTAATTGCAATAACTGAAATTAAAAGTGAAAGTAAAAAAAGTGTTGACACATGAACATATTGTAAAAGAAATATACCCAAAATCAAGGCAACAAAGCTACCAACAGTACCTGGAGCTTTAGGAGATAATCCACTATAAAAAAGAGTTAAAAAAGCTTTTCTCATTATTTTTTCTTCTCAATTCCTAATTTTTTTCTTTTTTCCCAAAGTGATTTTCTAGAAATTCCAAGTTTTTTAGATAGTTCAGTATCAGGATATTTTGATTGAAATGATATAACCATCATCTTAACATAATCATTTATTGTCATAATATTATTATTTAACATAAACATATCAGGTCTCATAAATTCAATTTTTGGAAATGGGAAATCAACTTCTTTTTCTAAGGAACTAATAATACAGTTTTTATGCTCTATTGCAATACAAACATTATCTTTAGCACTTTTCTTTAATGAATGGTAATCAGTTAGGTAGACTACTTCTTTATTTGTAATAGTTGATAACTCTTTTTGCCAAGTTGGACTATCAAGGGCTATAAATCTAATTGGTAGTTTTAAAGATTTTGATATCTCAAATGCTAACTTATCTGTACATCTTTGTGAATTTGTTTCCACAAGCATTGGTAAAGAGTGTGATATATTAACACCAGTTGTATCAATTTCTTCAAGTAAAAATTCAACATATGTTTTAAGAGTAGATAACTCTTGTTTCATCTGTCTACACTCTTTGTAGTGATAAATTTTTCTTATTAATTCATCCATAATAAATGGTTTCATAATATAATCTTTTGCACCTTCATTGATTGGTTCAGTAACAGTTTCATCACTAATATAAGAAACAAGCAAGATTATAATAGAGTTTTTATATTTTTGAATAGTTTTTTTTACCATTTCACTAGGAAGTGAAGTTGATAATAAAACCATGTCATAATCTTTTGTTAAATTATTATTTGGCATTTCAACAAAATCACAAGAATGACCATCATCAAGTATTCTTGAAACAACTTTTTGTGCTAGATAAATCTCATTTTCTATTATCAATATATTCATTTATTCTTCCAATCAAAATATTTTAATGTTGCAACACTATGTACTGTAACACCTTCACTTCTTCCAACAAAGCCAAGTTTTTCAGCAGTTGTTGCTTTAACATTTATATATTGCATATCAATATTCAATAGTTGTGCCATAGACTTCTTAATTTGAAATTTAAAAGGGTTTATTTTAGGTTTTTGTGCAAGGATTGTAAAATCTACATTAATTATCTCATAACCAACACTATAAATAAAGTTTACTATTTTCTCAAGTAATACTTTTGAGTCAATATTTTTATATGTATCATCCGTGTCTGGGAAAAACTCTCCAATATCACCTGCCCCACAAGCCCCTAAAAGTGCATCAATTACTGAATGAATTAATACATCTCCATCACTATGTGCTTTAAATCCTACATCACTATCAATTTTAACTCCACCTAGTACCATTTGTTTATTCTCTTCAAAGGCATGAATATCTATTCCAAATCCAGTAAAGAAGTTATTTGACGGTGCTTCAAGACAAGGGTTTGATTTAAGATCTTCTTGAAAAGTTAATTTATTACTTTGAGTACTTCCATTTATATAAAAAACTGATTCATTGATATTTTTTATAGCAGAACTATCATCTGTAAAAAAAGTATCAGTATCAAGGGCTTTTTTTAGAATCTTTGTATTTGAAAGTTGGGGAGTTTGTATAAGTTTTACTTCATCTCTATTGATTGTTTCATTTTTAAATACAACAGTATCTGCTACATTTAAAACAGGAACAATACATGAAGCTTTTTCTTTATTTGAAATAAGGTCTAAAATAACATCTTTGGGTACACAAGTTCTAGCAACATCAGTAACCATTACATGATCAGAATCAATTATTTTTAAAGCATTTGTCATAGACTCTTGTCTAGTCTCTCCACCTAAAATAAAGTTATATTCATCTGAAAAGTTTTTCATGTAAGATAGTTCATCTTTTGAAGCAGTGATAACTATTTTGTCAAAATTATAATAAGAAGTAATTTTTTTAGTAACAAATAACCATAAAGGAATATTTCCTACTCTTAACCATTGTTTCTTACAATTAAGCCCAAATCTAGTAGAGTTCCCAGCACATAATATTAATAAAGTAACTTTAGACAACAATACCCCTTGTGTAAAAAAGTTACAAATTATAACTAATGTTACTTATGAAAAATTTAAGTTAGAAAATTAGTTAATTATTATGAAATTATTGTTCGTTCATCTTTTCTTTGATTCTATCAATAGCATTTACTAAAGGTTCAATTTCAAGATTATATTTTGTAGCTAATTCCAAAGCTCTTTCAACATGTTCATCACCTAATGGATTTCTTATATCAGTTAAAACTTTTACTACTTCAAGTATTTTAACTTTTCTTTGGTACTCTTCTGGGCATTGTTCAATATTACCTACAAATCCAATAGTAAAAATAAGATTATGACTTAAATTCCAGTGTTTGAAAATATTTGCAGTAATTCTAGAACATGAAAACCCAGTAAAAGATTCTTCAATACTAGATAAGCTTCCTTCTGCTGTTTTTAATGCTTCCTGAAACTCTTCAGTTTTATTTTGTTCTTGAATTATTTCAGAGATAATAAATTTACCAGTTTCTTGTAAAAATGCTGGTAATAATAGATCTTCTTTAAGTCCAAAATCAATTTCACCAACCCAATTATTTATGATATTAGAGGCTAAGTTTGATGCCATCAAAAAATCATCAGTTGATATATTATAGGCATTTAAATTTGATTTTATTAAATCTTGAACTACAGAACCAAGGGCAATAGAAATAGTAAAATTTATTCCAAGTAAATTTACAGCTCGACTTGGAGTTTCCACTTCACTTCTAAATCCAAACATTGCAGAATTGGCAACTCTTAGAAGAGTTGTAATAATAAGTGGATCTTGCTCAATAATCTTTAAAAGCTCGACAGGTTCTTTTTCTGGGCGTCTTCTAAAATTTTCTAATTCGATAACACTATTTGGTAAAGGTGGTAGCGATTCTATTTTTTCTATAATATCAGTTTTCATTTATTTCCCTATTGTTCATAAAATAATAGATTATTTTTACTTATTATTGCCTTATTTATGTTTTTATCATATGCACAATGGTGTATTACTGTTATGCAAATAATAATTTCCATATGAACTTATTTACTATTTTTATTAATCTCAAACTTTACCAACAATTATGCTAATAAAATTTTTATTATTAAATATTATACCAATTTTTCTTTCATTTATATAGTATATTAAATTATCTTCTTTCTGTAATGTATATATTTTATTAATTATTTCTCTTTAACATTGAATATATAGCCTTGAGTTATTTTAGTGAAATATAGAAAAATGACTATAGAATATTAATAAAACAAAATTAATTTAATAGATTAAGTTTTTATAAACTTAACTTGATATAATCAGGAAAATTTTTATATAGGGATATTTTATGAGAGATTGGTTAGATAATCATAAAGATGATGAAGTAAGAACTCAGATGCATTATGCAAAAAAGGGCATGATTACACCAGAAATGGAATATGTTGCAAAAGTAGAAAAAATTGAACCAGAATTGGTTAGAAGTGAAATTGCAAGGGGAAGATTAATTATTCCTGCAAATGTAAATCATAAACATTTAAAACCAATGGCAATAGGAATGGCATCAAGTTGTAAAATTAATGCAAATATTGGTTCTTCTGCTTTAGCTTCAGATATTGCAGGTGAAGTTGAAAAAGTTGATGTATGTTTAAAACATGGTGCTGATACTATTATGGACCTTAGTACTGGGGGTGACCTTGATTCTATTAGAAGTGCAGTAATTGAGCATTCTACTGTGCCTATTGGGACAGTTCCAATTTATCAAATTTTGCATGACTGTAAAGACAAAATTGAAGATTTATCAATTGAAGTTATGTTAAAAGTTTTAGAAAAACAAGCTTTACAAGGTGTTTCATATTTTACAATTCATGCAGGATTTTTATTACAATTTATGCCTCATGTTGCAAAAAGAAAGATGGGAATAGTATCAAGAGGTGGTTCACTTATGGCTGCTTGGATGATGCACTACCATAAAGAAAATCCTTTTTATGATGCTTTTGATGAGATTTTAGATATTTGTAGAAGACATGATGTATCTTTATCTTTAGGGGATAGTTTAAGACCAGGATGTCTATTTGATGCCTCTGATGAAGCACAACTTTCAGAATTAAAAATACTTGGGGAGCTTACAAAAAGAGCGTGGGAAAAAGATGTTCAAGTTATGATTGAAGGTCCAGGACATGTTCCTTTAAATCAAATTGAGAGAAATATGAAATTAGAAAGAGAGTATTGTCATGAAGCACCTTTCTATATTTTAGGACCTTTAACAACTGATATTGCAGCAGGTTATGATCATATTTCATCTGCAATTGGTGCAGCTGTTGGTGGATGGCATGGAGCTAGTATGCTTTGTTATGTTACACCAAAAGAGCATTTAGGTTTACCAAATGCCCAAGATGTTAGAGAAGGTATTATTGCATATAAAATAGCAGCTCATAGTGCTGATATCGCAAGAGGAAGAAAAGGTGCAAGGGATATTGATGATGAAATGTCTGATGCTAGATATGCTTTTGATTGGAACAAACAATTTGAACTATGTTTAGATCCAGATCGGGCTAAAGAGTATCATGATGAAACACTTCCTCAAGATGTATTTAAAGAAGCTGAATTTTGCTCAATGTGTGGACCAAAATTTTGTTCATACAAAATCACTCAAAAGATCGTTGAAGAACACGGTGAAGCTATGAAAGCAGCTGTTTAAAGATAATTTTGTGAATGTAAAAGTACTTAAACCTTGTCATTGTATAAGAAGGTTTAAGTATGATGAAGTTTTTGAGTATTATAATAAAGAAGATGCTTTTAAAAAAGCAGAAGAAATTATTGAAGTAATGAAAACAAAAAGTTGTCAGACCCATGAGTTTTTTATAAATGAAAAGGATGATGGCTTTGAAATATCAAGTAAAGTTAATTATAAATCATGGTAAAATAAGTATGATTTTTAATTAAGATAAAAATTATCCTATTTTCTCTATAATGCGAAAAAATTGAATAATAATTTGAAGGAAGTATTGATGGCAAATGTAGCTGATATAAAAAAAGAATTAGAAAAAGTAATTTACCCAGGTTTTACAAAATCAATTGTAGAGTTTGGATTTTTAAAAAATGTTGAAGTAAATGGTGATGCTGTAAGTATACTTGTAGAAATAACTTCAAGTGTACAAGAAGTAGAACATGAAATAAGAACTAATATTAAAAAAGTATTAGAAAATATTGGTGTTACAAATTTAGATTTACAAGTAAAAAAACCAGAAGCACCAAAACAAACAAGTAATAGTGTAAGTGGAAAAAATATTGCTCCACAAATTAAAAATTTTGTAATGGTATCTTCAGGAAAAGGTGGAGTTGGTAAATCAACTACAACTGTTAACCTAGCAGTAGCTGCTGCTATGCAAGGTAAAAGAGTTGGTATTTTAGATGCTGATATTTATGGACCAAATATTCCTCGAATGTTCGGATTACAAGGTAAAGAAGTTGAAGTAATCGGAAATAAAGCAAAACCATTCCATGCTTATGGTGTAGATGTTATGTCTATGGGATCACTTATGGAAGAGGGACAAGCTCTTATTTGGAGAGGTGCTATGATTATGAAGGCAATCCAACAACTTCTAAGAGATATTTTATGGGAAGAATTAGACATTTTATTTATTGATATGCCTCCTGGAACTGGTGATGCACAATTAACATTGGCTCAAAGTGTTCCTGTAACTTGTGGTGTAAATGTTACAACTCCTCAACATGTAGCACTTGATGATTCAAGAAGAAGTTTAGATATGTTTAAAAAACTTCATATTCCAGTTGGTGGAATTGTTGAAAATATGAGTGGATTTATTTGTCCTACATGTAATACAGAATCTGATATTTTTGGAATGGGTACTTGTGAAGCACTAGCAAAAGAGTATGGAACAACTGTTTTAGGAAATCTTCCAATTGAACCTGCTATTAGAGAAGGTGGAGACAATGGTAAGCCAATCGTATATTTCCATCCTGAATCAATTTCTGCAAAAAGATATATGAAAGCCGCTGAAACATTAATTGAATTTATTGATAATGTAAGTGAAAAAGCAGAAAATGCTTCTATTCAACCAACTACACCTCCTGGTGTATCAGCCTGTTCAACAGCAAAATAATTATTAAGAATATTTAGAGTTTTTAACTCTAAATATTCCTCTTTAAAACTACCCATTTTATAGCATCATAATAAAAAATTAATTAACTTATATCAAATGATTATAAATCCTTAGATATAATAAACAAAAAATTATTAGGCTTATTATGAAAAAACACCTAGAAACAAAACTTTCTCATCTGCAAGATTTTGCTACAATCCAAGACCAGTACGGTGCTTCGCACTTTCCTATATACAACACAGGAACCTTTGATTTAAAAAAACAAGATGGTGAAAAGATATATGATTATACAAGAAGTGATAATCCTACAAGAGAAGCTTTAGAAAATCTTTTTACAGATGTAGAAAATGGAGCAGGTTGCGTTTGTACACATACAGGAATTGGTGCAGTATCACTTTTATTTGAAACAGTTTTAAAAGCAAACTCTCAAGTTTTGGTAGAATCTGATTGTTATGGAGGAACTTTTAGATTATTAAAAGTTTTCCAAGGAAAATATAATATTAAAGTACATTTTGCTGATTTTTTAAGTGAACCAGAATTGGAAAAAATTCTAAAAAACAATAAAATCGATTTAGTTTTATGTGAATCACCAACAAATCCTGGTCTTAAAATAATTGATATAGGTATGGTATCTGTTTTGGCAAAAAAATATAATGCTCTTTTTGCACTTGATAATTCACTAGCAACTTTTATTTCACAACGGCCACTTGATATGGGTGCTGATTTTTCACTTTTCTCTACTACTAAATATATCTCAGGACATGGGAGTGTAGTAGCTGGTGCAATTGTTGCAAAAACAAAAGAATTGGCTGATGAACTTCACTATTATGCAAATGCCCATGGTAGAAGTCAAAATCCAATGGATGTATTTTTAATAAGCTTAGGAATACCAACTCTTAAAATAAGAATGAAAGAACATCAAAAAAACTCTATACTGATAGCTGAATTTTTGGAAAAACAAAGTTTTATAAAAGCAGTTATGCATCCAGGTTTAAAATCACACCCTCAACACAAACTCGCAACTTATCAAATGGATTATATTCCAGGAGTTTTTTGTGCAGAGTTTATAAATAAAGATTTTGCAGAGAAGTTTATTGAAAACACAAAAATCTTTGGTGAAAAATGTTCTTTTGGAAGTCCTGATTCTAGAGTAGAAATTCCTGCAAAAATATCACATGCTTCTTTTTCAAAAGAGGAATTAGCTGCAATTGGAATAAGTGATGGTACAGTTAGATTTTCTATTGGATTAGAAAATGTTGGAGATTTAATAGAAGATATTGAGCAAGCATTAAAATAGATGAATAATAGCCCGTTTAAGCCTATAGTATGTGGTGAAACACTGCCACAAAATAATGTTCATGCCGTAAGTGTAAGTATGCCAAAACTTCAAGATGTAATTGATTATGAAGAGGGTTTTGGCGAAGCTATGGAAAAAATTAAATCTGGTTATCCAAGGTTTACTATGCATCCATATTTAAGAATCCTTGCAAAATATATAAAAGAAAAGTATAAAGTAAATGATTCTTATGAAGTGGTACTTTTAAGTTCACAAAAAGCTGTTGATATTTTAAGTGATAAATATTTTATTCATAATAAAATAGAGATAGATGAACCTTTTGGCGTAATATTGGTACAAAATGGTACTTGTCAACTTCAAAGAGTTTTAATGTTTATACAACATGTTGGGTACAACTTATCTTCAAGACTTGCAGAAGATTATTTATATAATATTGCATTGATAAATTCAAAACATAAAGAAGAAATAGAAAAAGAAGAGCTTGCTTTTGATTTAGTAGTTTCAACTTTGGGAAAAGCTTATAATCAAGCAAAAGAAAATATTACCTTAGCCCCTTCTGGTATGAATGCTATGTATGGTGTTGTAAAAGGTTTGAAAAATATCCAAAGAAAAAATGGAAGGGATATTTTAGTTCAACTTGGTTGGTTATATTTAGATACTATGAATATAGTAAAACACTATTATGAACAATCAAAAGTTTTCCCTGATGTAAAAAAATTAGACTTATTAGAAGAGTACTTAAAAGAAAATGGCTTTAAAGTAAGTGCAATAATAACAGAAATCCCTACAAATCCTCTTTTATTATGTGTTGATATGAAAAGATTAAACGCTCTTTGCAAAAAATATAATATTCCTTTGGTTGTTGATTCTACATTAGCAACACCATATAATATAAATTTAAATAATTATGCAGATATATATGTGGAGTCTCTTACAAAATTTGCTTCAGGTAATGCAGATGTACTAATGGGTGCAATTATTTTAAATCAAAAATCAAAACTATCTCATATGAATGTAGAGTTTTTTAAACATTGTGATAAAGCATATATAAAAGATATTCAAAGAATAGCTTTTGAAATAAAAGATTATGAGAAAAGAGTTAAAAAAATTAGTTCAAATACAAAAGCTTTGGTTGAATATTTAAAAACCTGTTCTTATATAGATAAAATATATTATTGTTTAAATGATGAAAACGAATTTGAATATAAACAAATAATGAAAGATGATAACTCATATACAGGACTTATCTCTGTAACATTTAATAAACCATTTGAATCTATATATGATAATCTAAATTTTGCAAAGGGACCAAGCCTTGGCACAGAATTTACACTTCTTATGCCTTATACTTATCTTGCACATTATGATTATGTAAAAAGTGAAGAAGGTTCAAAACGATTAATTGAGATTGGATTACCAAAAGATATACTTAGAATTTCTGTTGGAAGTGAAAATATAAATGACATAATAGAAGAATTCAAAAGATTGGAGGAATAATTATGAACATGGATAAAATAAAAGAACTGATTTTAAGATTCTCAAATGAAAGGGATTGGGATAAATTTCATAATCCAAAAAATTTAGCAATGGCACTTAGTGTAGAAACAGCAGAACTAGTTGAAATTTTTCAATGGCTAAATGAAGACCAAAGCTTAAATTTAGATAAGTCAAAAAAAGAGCATTTAGAAGAAGAAATTGCAGATATTGCAGTTTATTTGCTAAGAATTTGTTATTCACACAATATAGATTTAGAAAAAGCAATTATTTCTAAAATGAAGAAAAATGAAATAAAGTATCCCTTATATGACAAAAATGGCGAAAAAATCGACTATGGGAAGAAAAACTAATGCAAAAAAGATTTTTTTTTCAAAATTTAAGCCAAGATTAAAGAAAAGCGCTTGACA
>TARA_R110002033_G_scaffold171213_2_pt1 | contig 18660 bp, 17 predicted proteins | sample TARA_R110002033 | Tara Oceans TARA_R110002033 (sample SAMEA4397051) | marine metagenome | biome: Polar Biome; feature: [SRF] surface water layer (ENVO:00010504); material: water (ENVO:00002006), including particulate matter (ENVO:01000060) such as... | depth 5 m
GAGGCCTGGATTTTTTGATGGCGGCGGCACGCAACCCGGCATCGAATGCAATGCGGGCATAGGGCAAAATAATGTCTTCATCTTCCAGCCAGTCGCCAGGCACCTCGAAATATGCCAAACACATACCATCGGGGCCGTGGGGCCGAAATGGCGCCATATCTTGTGCTTCATACTGCGCCCGGCACAGGTCATCACCTTTGAGGAACAAGACATCCTGTGCGACCAGGGCAAATACGACGCCATCGCAATAAAGCCCCCAACCACCAAACAACCGTTTTGCCGTAACCGTCCCCAACGGCGACAACAGTTCTGTCACCATGACAACAAATTCGTTAACGACCAAGGCCATTTAACACCTCGCCTTCAACGCCTTCTGAAATCATATAATCGCGCAATGTGCGCCCCGGTGTCGGGCGATAGCGTTCGGTTAAAACATCCATGTTAACAATACGGTCGGCCCGAAAAACCCGAAAGGCGTTGCGCAATTCGCACCACCCCGCCAGCAACCAGACAGACCCGAAAAACAACATGCCCAATGGCCATACCCGGCGCTGTGTCGATACAGCTTTAACGTCAATATAGTCAATATTGATAATGTTGCGTTCGCGAATGGCCCGCCGTAACACCGGCATTGAAACCGCTATCGGTTCCTGGGGAATATCGGCAACTGCAATCGGAATCCCGCCAATCAAGCCGCGTAACCGTTCGGGAACCACGGCTTCAATTTTTGACAAGGCATCGCTGGCCGCCCGCGCCATTTGCGGATCGGTCCAGCTTTGCACCATGCGCGCACCCACCACCAACGCCTCGATTTCCTCGGCATCGAACATCAGGGGCGGCAAATCATACCCATCGCGCAGAATATAGCCAACCCCCGCCTCGCCCTCCACCGGTACGCCCGACGCGGCCAGATCGCGTATATCGCGATAGATGGTGCGTTCGGAAACTTCCAGTTCCTCGGCAAGTTCCCGCGCCCGGCTAAGCTTGCGTCGACGCAAAATCTGAACAAGGCGAAAAAGTCTGTCAGCACGTCTCATATTGGCTTTCCGCTTTTTATCAATCTCATGGCACGTTACCATACGCCTCCTGACAGGCTCCTGTCAGGAGGCGTATGGTAAACAGGCTTTTCATTGTTGAACATGGCAGGAGAGTTTAAATGATCGACCATCTGGGAATTGCGGTTGCCGACCACGCAAAAGCACGCGGCTTTTACCTGTCTATTTTGGCTCCACTGAATATTTCCATCGTTATGGAAGTAAGTGCTGAACAAACCGGCGATCAGGCCCACACCGGTTTTGGCAATGAGGGCAAACCGTTTTTCTGGATCACGGGCCGCCCGGAAAACACGCCATCGGGCCCTGGCGTACATATTGCCTTCACCGCACAATCGCGCCCGGCTGTTGAGGCATTCTACCATGCCGCAATAGATGCCGGTGCCAAAGATAACGGCGCGCCCGGCTTGCGCCCGCACTACCATGAAAATTATTACGGCGCCTTCATCATTGATGCAGATGGCAACAATATCGAGGCGGTCTGCCACGCCCCTGCACCGTAAATTTCGCCCCCCTTGCCGAACATGATGCTGGCAAGGGGGGATTTTTTGCCCCTCAGACCTATCGTAGCCATGCGGCGGGCCAACAGCCCGATGCTTCACCCGCCCGCCATCACCATTCCAACATTGTTCTTTCTGTGCTTGAAATTACCGGCGCATTATCCGCTGCCCACGCCCCTTGCAACAACGCGCCGCAAACTTTACATTTTTATAATTTTGCAGCGCGAAATCGAAATCGGCAATGGCCCCCTCTTGCAATGGCATTGCTTCTGGAACGTCAAATACGATTATACTGGCGCATATTTGTAAAACAGCTTTCGATTCCCCCGCCTTGATATGATGTAAAATTTCCACCCGGCGACAGAGTGCCACAAACCGCAAAAATATATCACCGCGCAAAAGCCACCTGCCTGCGCCCACATACGGAAAATGACATTGCCCCACGATACGTCAAAACTGCCACAGCCGCGCCAGCCTGACTTGGATAAAGAACCAAAACCCATAGATGGCACTGTACGCAAAAATACGACAACCGGGCATATTGCGCAAAACACCGACGAAAATAATGGCGATACAAACGACGATCTTCTGCCAGCAAGATCGACCGTAAAGCGACTGGGGAAATTACCCGAAGCCGTGCAATGGGCCGTTCTGATTGGCAGTTCAGTTCTTGTCGGGATCATCCTGCATAACGCGCACATACCAGCTGCCCTGTTGTTGGGGCCCATGATTGTTGGCATTCTGATGGGCACGAACAGTGCCACCATCCGCATTCCCCGCATTGGCTTTTTGGCAGCACAATCGGTTTTAGGGGCGATGATTGGCGGGTCCATGACGGCGGCCATCATTACATCCTTTCTTGATGACTGGCCCCTGGTCATTGGCATTACTTTTTTAACCCTGCTGGCCAGCAGTTTTCTGGGCTGGATTTTATGTATCCGGCGGGTTTTGCCCGGCTCGGTTGGTATTTGGGGCTCGTCGCCCGGGGCGGCATCGGCAATGGTCATTATGGCCGAGGCTTTTGGTGCAGACGCACGGCTGGTGGCCTTTATGCAATATGTCCGTGTCGTTTGTGTTGTGACCGTGGCCTCGATGGTGGCGAATTTCTGGGTCAGCGACAGTCTTCCGCCCGGTGCGGCCGTTGCGGTTCAGGTCTGGTTTCCGGCCTTTGACCTTGGCAATTTTGGCCTGACGGTGCTGGTAGCAGCAGCGGCGGCAACAATTGGTGTTTTATTGCGCATTCCTTCGGGCGCACTGCTGTTTCCGATGATTGTCGTGATGGTGCTGCATATCAATGGTTGGCTTCATGTTGAATTGCCCGAATGGTTTCTGGGCCTGACCTATGCCATGATCGGCTGGAGCATCGGGTTAAAATTCACCCCTTCGGTGTTGCATCATGCTGCCCATGCGTTGCCCAAAATCCTGCTATCGATTTTCGTTCTGATTGGCTTTTGTGCTGGCATATCGGTGTTTCTGGTCCATTTTATGGGCGTAGATCCCTTAACCGCCTATCTTGCCACCAGTCCCGGCGGGCTTGATTCTGTTGCCATTATTGCCGCCAGCACGCATGTGGATTTACCCTTTATTCTTGTCATGCAATCGGCACGGTTTTTTATGGTCTTGCTGATTGGACCGCCCCTGGCAAAGGCCGTGGCGCGCTTCACACCGCAAAGCTGACGTGCTTTAGCCCCGCCCCCACCAAACGGCTGGCACCTGCGCCGATGCCAGCCATTTGGGCAGGCAATCGTCGCGCATTACCGACGCAACAGTTTGGCCGCGGCACCCGATGCAACCATCACCCCGACAATCACCAGAGCCACCGCCAATATCAGGCTGATGCCGCCCGTTTCCCCCAGCAGAAAAACACCGCCAAGGGCCGAAAAGGCGGGTGTCAACGCGCCAAACGCCGCCGCCCCGGTTGAACCGATATTGCGAACCGCAACCCCATAGGTGACGACCGCAACCACCCCCGACAATACCCCCTGAAACACCACCTGTACCAACAGATCGTTAAGGGGCGCATCGGCAATATTGGTACCGGTAAACAGTGCAATCACGGCAAAGCAGATAAAAGACCAAAACCCGGTAAAGGCTGCCGCATCAATGGCCGGAAGACCAGAGCGGCGCAAGGCATGGGTATAGCACGCCCACATAAGGGCAGCACCGACCAGCAAGGCATACCCAACAATCACAGAAGCCTGATCGGCGTCTCCGGGTTGCAGCGCCGTCAGAATGACAATACCGACCGCAATCACTCCATAGCCAAACCAGCGGATCACACCGGGTTTTTCACCAAACACGGCAACGCCAATCAACACCGCCCAGATCGACATGACACCAGGCAACAAGGTGCCAACATGCGATGCCGGGGCAAATTTAAGGGCCGTCGCCACCACCAGCGAATAGGTAACGCCCGATCCCCCCGCAATCATCAATCCCATGCCAATTGGCAAACCCTGCGGCCAAATACCGCGTTTCAGCCAGATCGGTGACAACACGACAAAAGGCACAACAAAACGGATCAAGCCAATATCAACAGCACTAAACCGTGTGGTAACGGCATAGCGGGTTGCAATGATCCATGACGCCCAGATCGTGACGGTTAAAAGGGCACATAGGGTCCCCAACATACGGTTTTCGGCCAAAACCGAGGGGGCAGACGGCACGGAGGGTCGCGACATCAAACATATCCTGGAACTGAAAACGGGCCGTCAAAAGACCACGCTGCACTGCACAAATCAAGTAAAGCAATCAAGGATCAGAATATCCCTCATCCCTGTTACCCGACGGTCCAAATCGCAACCCGCAGCAGCCCAAAGAAACAAACCACCGCCCATTCAAACGTAAAACGGGGCAGAAAATATTGCTGCCCCGTTTGATCGTATGTGCACGATACGGAAAGATCAGATGCCAAATTCGGCAAAGAAGTCGTTGCCCTTGTCATCAATCACGATAAAGGCCGGGAAATCTTCAACGTCGATCTGCCAAACGGCTTCCATGCCCAGTTCAGGATATTCCAGCACTTCAACCTTCTTGATGCAATCCTGCGCCAGACGTGCAGCCGGACCACCGATAGAGCCGAGATAGAAACCGCCATATTTCTGGCAGGCATCCTTGACCTGTTTGGACCGGTTGCCTTTGGCCAGCATCACAAACGACCCGCCATGTTCCTGAAACATGTCAACATAGGCGTCCATACGGCCAGCCGTGGTCGGCCCGAACGAGCCGGACGGCATGCCTTCGGGCGTTTTGGCCGGACCAGCATAATAAACCGGGTGATTTTTAAGGTATTCCGGCATGCCTTCGCCCGCATCAAGGCGTTCCTTGATTTTGGCATGGGCAATATCACGCGCCACAATCACTTTGCCGGTCAATGCCAAACGGGTTTTAACCGGATATTGCGACAGCTGCTTGCGAATTTCGTCCATCGGGCGGTTAAGGTCCACCTTGACGACATTGTCATCCAAATGCTCGTCTGAAACCTCGGGCAGGTATTTCGCCGGGTTATGTTCGAGATCCTCGATGAAGATACCATCTGCGGTGATTTTACCCAGAACCTGGCGGTCCGCCGAGCAAGACACCCCAATCCCCACCGGGCAACTGGCCCCATGGCGCGGCAGGCGAATAACCCGCACATCATGGCAGAAATACTTGCCGCCAAACTGCGCACCAATGCCCATTTCGCGGGTCATTTCCAGAACCTTCTGTTCCCATTCAAGGTCACGATAGGCCTGGCCATGCGCGCCGCCTTCGGTTGGCAGGTTATCGTAATAACGCGCCGATGCCATTTTAACCGTTTTCAGCGTGGCTTCCGCCGACGTACCACCAATAACAATCGCAAGGTGATAAGGCGGGCATGCCGACGTCCCAAGGGTGCGGATTTTCTCATCAAGAAACTTGCGCAGGCTTTCGGGGTTCAAAAGCGCCTTGGTTTGCTGGAACAAAAAGGTTTTATTGGCCGAACCGCCGCCCTTTGCCATGAACATGAATTTATATTCATTGCCCGGTGTTGCATATAAATCGATCTGGGCAGGAAGGTTGGAACCGGTGTTTTTTTCGTCAAACATGTTGATCGGGGATACCTGCGAATAGCGCAGGTTATGTTCGTTATAGGCCCGCCAGATGCCCTTTGAAACGGCTTCTTCGTCATTGCCATCGGTGATCACGCGGCCCCCGCGTTTGCCCATGACAATGGCGGTGCCGGTATCCTGGCACATCGGCAAAACACCGCCCGAGGCGATATTGGCGTTTTTCAGCAAATCCATGGCGACAAATTTGTCATTTGCCGTTGCTTCCGGGTCATCGAGAATTTTGCGCAGCTGTTCAAGATGGCCAGGACGCAACAAATGCGAACAATCAAAAAACGCCTGCAAGGTCAGTTTTTCAATCGCTTCGGGGGCCACCTTCAAAAAGGTTTCACCGTTAACATCAAAGGTCTCGACACCTTCGTCACCGATCTTGCGATAGGACGTGGCATCCTTGCCCTGTTCGAACATGGCTTTATAGACAAAATCACTCATGGAAGGTTCTCGTCTCTCTCAAAAACAAGGTGGATTATTTCTTTGCTTTGCTGGTGCGAAACATAGCGCCTGCCGCGTCAAAATGCCATGTATTTGAGGCCTCAAAAGCCGTGATTCTCCCGCTTGCGGCCTGTCGAGTCGTCAATTTTTTCCCATAACCCATAAGCACAGTCGGTTATGAAAACAGTCATTCACGTCTTAAGGCAACTTCCCATGCGTATAGATCTGATGGCACGATAACCGATTGATTTCAAAACTTGATAATCATTCGTAATTTTGACTTGAACCGCATCCCCGCACCGAAAGAGTATCCCCGTCTTTATCACTAGATGTTCTTATGAAGAACGGGGGATCTATGCTTAAATTCTATCGCAGAAATGCGAATTCGAACCTTGATGACAGTGCAGAAAGTCGTGCAAAAGCAACCGCTGATCGACAAAATTCTTTTTTCAAAGACCTGATTAACTCAATCCCCTACAACATTGTGACATGCGATCTTTCCGGTAAAATTCTCTTCATTTCGCGAGAGTTTGCCCAAACGCTTCTCAAAACTGAAGATGTGAATTTTTCAAAACTGATCGACACGCCACTTGCAAAACTCAACAAGATATTTGACCGTAAACAATTTGCCAATTTAGGCAACCGTTTGAACGAAATGCCTATTTATCAGCGTGTCCGTCTTGACGATCATACGCTGATGATCACAGTAACGCCCCTTCTGAACGAAGATGAGACCGCAACCGGCTTTATCATGAGCGGCGAAGTCATTACCGATCAGGTCCAAATGGGCCGCACCTGCGTTAGTCTGTCGGAAAAAGTTCGCGAAGCCGCCGACAACCTCAATACATTATCAAACGACCTTGCCGAAAACTCGACAGATGGCGCCGAACTTGCCGGTAAAATTCGCGAAGAAGGCGACAGCACAGCACAACAGGCAAATCATGTTTCCACCGCGTCCGAGGAAATGACACATTCGATCAGCGAAATCTCCTCGCAGATTGACCGCCTGACCGAGGTTGCCAATCGCGCGGTTTCGGAAATGAATGACACCGGCAAGGTTATGAACACACTTTCTGACGCGGTTGAAGAAATCGGCACCGTTGTCAAAATCATTCAGGACATTGCCAATCAGACCAATCTTTTGGCCCTCAATGCAACCATTGAGGCTGCACGCGCCGGTGATGCGGGCAAGGGTTTTGCCGTTGTGGCCGGTGAGGTCAAATCGCTGGCCACCCAAACCGCACGGTCAACCAAAGATATCACGGACCGGATAGCCGCCATCCGCGAGAACACCGCGCGCGTGGTTTCCGAATTAACCGACACCCGCAAAGTGATCGAAACCAACGAGGAAATTGCCGAAAACCTGGGGGCTGTTGTTGAACAGCAGCACGCCGCATCCCAGGAAATTGCCGGCAACATCCTTTCCGTCGCGAACGGAATCAGCACAATTACCGCCGACCTCGCCCGGCTTGATAAACTATCGGAAAAAACCGCCGAACAAGGTGCGCGCCTGTCAGACTTGTCGCAAAAACTGTCACAACATTCAGATGGCCTGTACGACGAAGTCAAAGGCTTTATCGAAGAAGCGCTTTAAAGCACTTTTCCTTTAATATGGCCCATTTTAAAAGAAACGTGCTTTAAACACCAAAACGGACGGTCAATGATTGACCGTCCGTTTTGGTGATCCGTCCATCGCTCATGTTGCGCGTTACGATTACTTTTTACGAAACGCATCAAGCGCAATAACTTCGCCACTTTCACCCGATTCGGGGGCAGGCTTGGACCGGGATGCCGTTTCCGCGCTCAATTGTGCGGGTTCTTCAAGTTCCTCGGCATCTTCGAAATCCTCATCGTCCATTTCTTCTTCGACGCTGAAGGTCAGCATGAAGTTGGCCGACGGGTCAACAAAGGCCAGCATGGCATCAAACGGCACAACAACCACCGTTGGCATGCCATCAAAGCTCATACCGACAGAAAAATAGTCGTCGGTGACGGTCATGTCCCAGAAGCGATGCTGCACAACCACGGTGATATTGTCCGGGTGCGCATTGCGCTGGTTTTCAGGCAGCTTTACGCCGGGGTGGTTGGTCTGGAACGTGACATAATAATGATGCTCGCCGAAAAGGCCTTCTTTGGCCACGCGAGTCAGAATTTGTTTTACCACGCCGCGCAGCGCCTGATCGACCATCAGATCGTATCGGAATTCTTCCGGTTCGTGCATCGAAAATCCTGTTTCTGGCGGGCCACCGCCCGTCACCTCTATACGCCACTATCCCCAATGGCGCATTTGTCAGCTTCTATTCATAAACAAGCGTGAGAGAATTACAAGAGCGCGGCCATCACTTCACGCATTCGGCAATTGAACAGGGGGAAGGAGAAATGGGGCGTTCTGTTGCTAGGTGCCCCGTCCCCCACCAAATTACCGCTCCCGGCAACCGGAATTTCGCTTTGGTGCTAGTGCCGCTTACGCAGCAACAGCAACCTGAGCATTATTGTCGTTTGCGTTTACAAACATTGGCCCGATATCGGTGGTACCATGCCGAGCGCCAACAGAGACTTTTACTACACACGTCGATCCTATTTCGGCCCCACGAACATCGCCTGAGTCGGGCGAAGTCGAAAAGTTGGTGGAGCCGCCGGGTACCGCCCCCGGGTCCGTAATGCCTATTCTGTCAAGTCGTGTAACGCCATAGTCAGCTTGCACTGACAGTCCTTATATAGGGGAAATCCCCCCCGTTTCACAAGGGGGTTTGCCTAAAAACTTTTTGTCACAAATCAGGAACAATCAAAGTCACGATATATAGCGCAGCTCAGGCGTTGCACATGGGTGCTGTGGTGTTTATTCTGCGCCAAAACAGAGTCCCCCAAAACACCCCGACCCAGGACAGACACGGCATGCAGCAATATCTTGATCTGATGCGTCTGGTGCGCGACAGCGGCACCCGCAAGGAAGACCGCACCGGCACTGGCACCCTTTCCGTTTTTGGTCATCAGATGCGCTTCGATCTGTCGGCGGGCTTTCCGATGGTAACGACCAAAAAGCTGCATTTAAAATCGATCATTCACGAATTGCTGTGGTTTCTGGCGGGCGACACCAACGTTAAGTATTTGCAGGATAACGGCGTTCGGATCTGGAATGAATGGGCCGATGAAAATGGCGATCTTGGCCCGGTATATGGCGGACAATGGCGGTCGTGGCACGGGGCGAACGGCGAAACGATTGACCAGATCAGCACGCTGGTCAACCAGATCAAAACCACCCCCGATTCCCGCCGCCTGATCGTATCGGCATGGAATGTGGCCGATGTGCCCCACATGGCCCTGCCGCCCTGCCATTGCCTGTTTCAGTTCTATGTCGCCGATGGCAAATTATCGTGCCAGCTTTATCAGCGCAGTGCTGACATTTTTCTCGGCGTGCCGTTCAATATTGCGTCTTATGCCCTGCTGACCTTGATGATGGCACAGGTTTGCGACCTTGAACCGGGCGATTTCGTTCACACACTGGGCGATGCCCACCTTTATACCAACCATCTTGAACAGGTGGAATTGCAGCTATCGCGTATGCCCCGCCCGCTGCCACAGATGCAAATCAACCCGAATGTAAAGTCGATTTTTGATTTTACATTCGGGGATTTCACCCTGAGCAATTATAACCCGCATCCGCATATTGCCGGAAAGGTTGCAATATAATGGACAGCCCGAAAATCAACCGTGTTGCCGTGGTTGCCGTGTCGCAAAACCGCGCGATTGGCAGCAAGGGCTGGATGCCGTGGGATATCCCCGAGGACCTTAAACGCTTCAAGTTGCTGACACGGGGCAAACCCATGATCATGGGCCGGGTCACGTTTGAGTCCATTGGCAAACCCCTGCCCGGCCGGACATCGATTGTTGTGACCCGCGATAAAAACTGGTCGTTCGATGACGAGCGGGTGATTGTCTGCCATGATATTGAAAGTGCGATCCAAACCGCCGACGAAATTGCCCTTCGTGATGGTGCGAATGAAGTGATTATTGCCGGTGGTGCGCAAATTTACCAATTGGCCCTGCCCTTTACCACCCGCTATGAAATAACCGAAATTCACGGCGAATTTGACGGCGACGCCTTTTTGCCCCCCCTGCCTGCCGACCAATGGCAGGAAATTAACCGCGAAGACCACGAAAACCGCGAAAAAGGGCCAGGATTCAGCTTTGTTACCTGGCGAAAAATCACCTGATTGGGCGCTCAGCCCGGATCAGAACGATTGATACCTGTTTGGTGCCGCTTTATGGTAGCCTTACTATCCAAATCATTATTCCTGTGAGCACCGTAAAACATGGCCCGCCCCCGCGCCTTTGACGTCGACAACGTTCTTGATCAAGCCATGAACGTGTTCTGGCACAAGGGATTTGAAGGAACTTCGGTTCAGGATCTGGTTAATGAAACAGGCCTGAACCGTGCCAGCATGTATGCCAGCTTTGGCGACAAAAAGGCCTTGTTCCTGCGCGTACTTGATCACTATGTTTGCACCATTTCTGCGGTCAGGTTTGCCAAACTTGTTGAAATGCCCGACGGTCGCCAGGCGATTTGCGAGACATTTCGCCATGTCATGCGGACCGGACTGGGCGAAGGGCGCAACAAGGGCTGCCTGATCGTGAATTCCGGCATGGAACTGGCCCCGCATGACGCCGAAACGGCCGCCATCGCGCGACAATCCTTTAAGCGCACCGAATTGATGTTTGTCGCCGCATTGAAGCGCGCCCAGGCCCAAAAAACCATTGCGAACGATAAAAACATCCGTGCCCTTGCCCGGTTTCTGGCCGGATCGATCCAGGGGTTGCAACTTATGGCGCGCCGTGCGGCCGACGAAGACACAATGACCGATTTTGTCGACATGGTTCTTTCCACACTGGATTGATAAACCGGGACTTACTACAAATAGCGGCCACATCGTCATGGGTCGTTCCCGTCAATATATTGTATGAGCCCTGCCATTTTGCCGCTTTGTTGTTGCTCTAACGCGCCATTCTCGATATTGTTATGTTATAACATATCATATTGAGAGAGTTCTTTGGAAATGCAGCGACTTCCTGTGACGGTTTTATCGGGCTTTTTAGGGGCCGGAAAAACCAGCGTTTTAAACCATGTCCTGAATAACCGCGACGGCCTGCGCGTTGCCGTGATCGTCAATGATATGAGCGAGGTCAACATTGATGCGGACCTTGTGCGCAATGGCGGTGCTGATTTATCGCGAACCGACGAAAAACTGGTCGAAATGAGCAATGGCTGCATTTGCTGCACCCTGCGCGATGATTTGCTGGCCGAAGTGCGCCGTTTGGCCGCTGAAGAACGGTTTGATTATTTGCTGATTGAATCAACCGGCATTGCCGAACCGTTGCCCGTCGCCGCAACATTTGATTTTCGGGATCAGGATGGCGCGTCCTTAAACGATGTCGCAAGGCTTGATACAATGGCAACGGTGGTGGATGCCGCCCGCCTGATCAGCGATTACAGTTCGCAGGATTTTCTGCGTGACCGGGGTGAATCGCTGGGCAAAGAAGATGACCGTACCATCGTTAATCTGCTGGTTGATCAAATCGAATTTGCCGATGTGGTGATTTTGAATAAAACCGACCTGGTCACAAAAGATGAACTGGCAACCGTGCGCCACATCATCCGCGCCCTTAATATTGATGCGGAAATTATTGAAACCACCCGTGGTCACGTTGCTCCGGCCAAAATACTGGCAACCGGTCTGTTTGATTTTGATCGCGCCCATGATCACCCGCTATGGGCAAAGGAACTGTATGGCTTTTCCGATCATGTCCCCGAAACCGAAGAATATGGCATATCGAGCTTTACCTATCGCTGCGCCTTGCCCTTTCATCCGCAACGGTTTTACGATTTCATCCATTCTGAATGGCCCGGTGTTATACGTGCCAAGGGGCATTTCTGGGTTGCAACCCGACCGTCATGGGTTGGGGAACTCAGCCAGGCAGGTGCCGCCGTTCAACATGAAGCCTTGGGGAACTGGTGGGTAACGGTGCCGCAACACCGGTGGCCAGACGGCCCGGAATGGGAACAAATGCTCGATAAAATCTGGCATCCGGTTTTCGGGGATCGCCGCCAGGAGATTGTCTTTATAGGGACAGGCATGGATGAAGCCGCAATCCGCGCAAAACTCGATGCCTGCCTGATTGACGATGACAACTTTGAACAAGCACTGCTACCCGGCGACGATTTTGACGACAGATTTGACCCGGCCCCCTATGCCAGCCTGCCCGACCCATTTCCAGCCTGGGGCCCCCAAACCTGACCCGACCCGCGATAGCAGCATGCCGGCCGGTCAACATTTTGTGACTGGCCGACATGCAAATTCCGGTCACATCTTAAAGGCCACGCAAGGCGCCGGACAAAACAGATGGTAACCGTCTGGTTTGTCCGGATTTTTGGTTTTGACCATCGCTTGCGCCTCTTCAGGCTGTGATCAACGTTCCGTGAGTAGAACGCTTTGTCATGATATTGCCTGCTATCACCATTTTTTCTCCATCATTATGATGTTTTTAAATAGTGATACCAATTTTACCCATGTGCAGAGGCTGCCATGTTGAATGCGAAACAAACCGCAGAAGCCTTTTTCGAACGGCTTGCTGCCCGTGACACAACGGTCGTCGATGTTTTATCGGTTGATATGCAGTGGAATTTCCCCGGCGACAACAGCTATGACCATGCGGAACCTGTTGATAATGTTTCTGCCCGTTCCGCCCTGTTTGACCGCCTGTGGCCCAATGGCGCACCGGCCGAAAGCCGGTCGATGGGAACGCGCCTTATGATCAGCGATCGCCATGTCGCCCTGTTTGGTCAGATCGCCGAGAAAGCCACACCGACGTCCAAACGCAAAGTGCGCGATGTTGCCTTTCATCTGGTGATCAGTGACGGCAAAATTCATCATTTGCATATGTATGAAGATGTCATGGCAGCGATTGTTGCCTTTGACCTGATGGAAGATGTCCCGCGAAACGAAGCCGCCTGAAAGCGGCATCAAACCGGTTAATTTCACGGCAACACAACAAGAGTGAAATTGTTTACCCCATAGCAAACCTTCCAGCGTTATAATCAACGGCAACCTGAAAACACCAGGTTGCCGTTCGTATTTGAACAAAATGCAGGGTTTGCACATGTCGACCACATCGCCCCTTCCCGATCCGGAAACATCAAAGACACCCGCACAAACGCAGGCTTTTGCCCCGAACCATCGGACAAAGTTCTTTGCCCTGATCGCATTTCTGGTGTTGTGCCTGATCATTTCTTCGGCCGGAGGGGCGGCCACGGCCACCAGCGTTACCGACTGGTATCAAACCCTGAACAAGCCATTTTTCAACCCGCCAAACTGGCTGTTTGGCCCGGCATGGAGCCTCATTTACGCCCTGATCGCCGTTTCCGGATGGCGGGTGTGGTGCAAGGTGGGTTTGCGGGCCGATACAGGCGGGCGCGCTGTTTTCATCGTGTATGGCGCACAACTGACATTAAACCTGTTATGGTCGTTTTTGTTTTTTGGCGCACAGTCACCGCTGGCCGGGCTGATCGACATCGTTCCCTTATTCATTCTGATCATTGCCAATATTGTGATGTTCTGGCCGATAGACCGGTTGGCTGGCTGGTTGATGGTGCCCTATGCGGCGTGGGTCGGGTTTGCCACCTTGCTAAATTCGGCGATTTGGTGGCTGAATTGATAAAAAAATACCCCCGGTTTGCCGGGAAAGACGGTTGCACATAGAGATTAAATTTCCTAGGTCGGGGACGTGGTCAATGCCGGTTGACAATCGGCATTCCCAAAAACGCCGAAACCCTGCCGAGGATTCATGACCGAAACCAGCCATTTTTCAAAAATTCCCGCCACCGCCCAGGAAGTACATTTAAGCCGCTTTCCCGACGGCATTCCCAGCCCTGATGACTTTTGTATTGTTGATGTTCCGGTGTTAAAGCCGCTGGACGGGGAAGTTCTGGTCGAAAACATATGGATGTCGGTTGATCCCTATATGCGCGGCCGCATGAGCCAGCGCAAAAGCTATGTCCCGCCCTTTTCCCTGAATGCCCCGTTAGAAGGACATGCGATTGGCCGGGTGATTGCCTCGCGCGATCCGCGCTTTACCGAAGGCGATCTGGTGACATCCATGAGCGGCTGGCGCAGCCACGCCTTGTTGGAACGCGATTACCTGCACGCCGTGCCCGACGCCCCCGATATTCCGCCACAGGCGTTTTTAGGGCCACTTGGCATGCCCGGCATGACGGCATGGGTCGGTTTAAACAAAATTGCCAACTGCCAGCCGGGTGAAACCGTGTTTGTTTCCGCCGCGGCAGGTGCCGTTGGGTCGGTCGTTTGCCAATTGGCAAAGGCCAAAGGATGCCGCGTTATTGGCAGTACCGGCGACCCGGAAAAAGCCGACTGGCTGAAAAACACCGTCGGCATTGATGCTGTCATCAATTACCGCGATACCGACGATTTATCGGCCGCACTGGGCGAAGCCGCACCGAACGGCGTTGACGTTTATTATGAAAATGTTGGCGGCGTTCATCTTGAGGCAGCACTTGACCATATCACCATAAACGGGCGCATTGCCGTCTGCGGCATGATTTCGGTTTATAACAACAAGGGAACCGCCGCCGGGCCGCGCAACCTGTTCCGCCTGACAACACAGCGTGCGCGCATGGAAGGCTTCATTGTTTCCGACCATTGGGTCGCCTATCCCGAATTTGTCCGCGAAGGCATTGACCTGGTGAAATCGGGTGCATTGACATGGCGCGAAACCGTTTATGAAGGCCTGAAAAAGGCCCCGGAAGCGTTTATTGGCCTGTTTGATGGCAAAAACACCGGCAAAATGCTGGTTAAATTGGCAGAATAAACCGTTATACCCACAGAAAAACAAACAAAACAGCCGAAATATTCCTCGTTTCGGCTGTTTGGTATTCCATCACCTGTTTCAGACAAATATCACGGCTTGTCGACATCTGCCGCCAGCGACCCGGTATTGGGCAATCCCAACCGGCCGATAGAGGGCAACCGAATAGCGGGCCGGTTAAAGTCGATACCAAAATTCAGCCCCAAAAGATTGATCTCCAGCCCTTCTTCCAGTCCTGCGGTAAAGCCCAACACACCAAACAGGTTGGCCTGCACCCCGGAGCCCGAGGGCGACAGCCCCACAGGGTCGGTTATATCGCGGTAATCCTTGCCAATGGCATTCGCGGGCATATCAATATCCAGGGCAGAGACTTCGCGGCCGATATGGGCGATAAAGGTATTGCTGTTTGGCCCCGGATAACTGCGATATTGCTGCGGATAGGGATAGGTCTGAACAGCTTTTTCAACATCATCAATAATGGCATCCACCCCCTTGCCGCGCAGATCAACCAGTATTTCGGGCTGGGCGCCAAACCACAAACCATCCGGCACGGCATAATTGGTGCGAACAACATTGTCCCCACCCCAGCCCACAACGTCATAGCGGGTAAAGGCGGTGGCACCGCTATGTTTAACAATAATCCAGGTGTGCACGGCAAAATACCGCCGCCAGCTATAGGTTGACGCCGCATAAACCTGAACAATGGCCGTATCGGCATTGACAACCGGGTCTGGTGCCAGACCGGATGAATGGCGCGGTGCGGTCCGCCAGCTTTGTTTGGCATCCGACGATCCGGGCGGATTTTGGGCCAGACTGATGCCAAATGGCAATATCAGCACCATAACCAGCCCCAATAACAATGTTGTTCTGCGTTTCAAATGTTTCATCCAGTTTGCTGCATTGCCCATCAAACTACCCTGCCCTGCCGCCCTTGCCATTTCACAATTATGTCAGAATGCGTTTGAGCCTCGGCACTTTGCCCCGAATTGAAACATCCCGCCCCTATGGCCATGCGGCAAAACTGGTATCGTCGGGCGGCTGGCTGGCGCGTTTTTTGCGCCGCCACGCCCCCGGTGCCATTGCCATATGACGCCTGAAAAAGCGGCTAAAATAGGCTGGATCGCGAAATCCCAGCCCATAGGCAATCTGGGCAACGGCCAAGGGCGATTGTTCCAGCCGCAGGCAGGCTTCATGAATCACACGGTCATGTATAAGTTGCAAGGGCGGCTTACCCGTGGCCCGCAAGGTTGCCGATGCCAACCTTCGTTCGCTTGTGCCAAGGGCCTTGGCATAATCGGCAACGTTCCAGTGTTCGCGAAAATGGGTTTCCCGCACATGTAAGAACCGCTGTAACGTTACCGATCCCGGCCCGTGCTGGCGGCGATGATCAATCCAGTCCTCGGCCAGACGGGCAATGATGGTTAAGATGACCAACAGTTGCGTCCCGATAATCCCGCCTGCCCCGCGCAAATTGCCGGGGATTTCGTCGGCGATAATGGCAAAGGCGTGTTCTGCCACCCGCAAATTATGCGGCTGGTTTTGCAAGGCCACTACATGCACGCTATCAGCAATAAACCGTAACGCCAGCCCCCCATCTGGCGAGGCATGGTTGCCCAATGGATTCCCCAACGGCAATTCTGGCGGAGAATTCAGTATTGTCGTATGGGCAAGCTGCCCTGGATGGCGGGCCACCACATCATCGGGCACCGACAAAAAATACCCCCGCGCCGCTGCGCCAACCTCAAGCGTGCGTCCCTCGCCAACCGGCAACCATAACAAGGCGGGGCCGTCGCTCGCCACGGTGCCATGGCGCAAAGTTGCACGGGCCTGCCCGGATTGCAGCAAAACCGCATGACACCTTTCACGCGGCCCCGATGCCGCCATCACCCATTTCCGCGGGCCAAGCGCCCCTTCAAAACGGTTCACCGTCATTTGCGGGTCCAGCGCCAGGTCTTCTGGCACAGAACGCACCCCGTCCGTTGGCACGATAGCAGCCCGGCTCGAAACCATTCCTTTTTCGCCCTTAAATATAACAGTTTGGAATATGTCAAATTGTACAATTTTTTGTCGAAAAAAGCTAATCTGGCAATCTTTACATCGGCCCGGTTCCACCGCTTACTAAACAAAGACCGAAAACCAGCGCGACACCAGATTGCGCACTGCAAACAAACCGGCAGCCCCAAACCGGCCTGCCTCAGCGAGGAAAACATCACGATGTATGATATCAACCTGTTGATCAATAACACCGACACGCCCGCCAGCCAGAACCGCACCTTTACCCGCAAAAACCCCATCACCGGCGAAATTGCCACCACGGCCGCCGCCGCCAGCAGTGCCGATGCCATTCGTGCCGCCGATGCCGCCGCAAGCGCCTTTCCCGCATGGTCAAAAATGGGCCCGGGTGCCCGGCGGGCCATTTTGCTAAAGGCCGCCGACATTATGGAAAGCAAAGGCGAGGAATTTGGCCGCCGTGTGCTGGTCGAAACCGGCAGTACGGCGATGTGGGGCGGGTTTAATGCCCATCTGGCGGCTAATATGCTGCGCGAAGCAGGATCGATGACCACACAAATCACCGGCGATATCATTCCATCTGATGTGCCAGGCAGCTTTGCCATGGGCATTCGCCAGCCCGCCGGTGTGGTTTTGGGCATCGCCCCCTGGAATGCCCCGGTTATTTTGGGAACACGCGCCATCGCCATGCCGCTTGCCTGCGGCAACACGGTTGTTTTAAAGGCATCCGAGCTTTGCCCCGCCATTCACCATTTGATCGGCGATTGCCTGCGTGAAGCCGGTGCGCCCGACGGTGTGGTTAACGTGATTACCAATGCCCCCGAAGACGCCCCGGAAATTGTTGAAACCCTGATCGCCCATCCCGCTATTCGCCGGATTAATTTCACCGGCTCTACCCGGGTGGGCCGCATCATTGCCGAATTGGCCGCACGGCATTTAAAACCGGTTTTGTTGGAACTGGGCGGCAAGGCACCGTTTTTGGTGCTTGATGATGCCGATCTGGATGAAGCGGTTAACGCCGCTGCGTTTGGAGCCTATATGAACCAGGGCCAAATCTGCATGTCGACCGAACGGCTCATTGTCGATAATGCCATTGGCGACGATTTTGTCACCAAACTGGCCGCCAAGGCCAAAACCCTGACGGCGGGCGACCCGGCCAAAGGCGAGCATATTTTAGGCGGTGTGGTCACTGCCGAAGCCACCCGCCGGATCGAGGAACTGGTGGCCGACGCCGTGGCGAAGGGGGCCAAATTAATGGCGGGATCAGGCAAGGCCGATGGCGCCTTGATGGACGCCACATTGCTTGATCATGTCACATCGTCGATGCGGATTTACAGCGAGGAAAGTTTTGGCCCGGTGGTATGCGTGATGCGGGCGGGCGATGAAGACGAAGCCATTCGCATTGCCAATGACAGCGAATATGGCCTGTCATCGGCGGTATTTTCGCGCGACATTTCACGCGCCATGCAGGTGGCCCAACAAATTGAAAGCGGCATTTGCCACATTAACGGCCCCACCGTGCATGACGAAGCGCAAATGCCGTTTGGCGGTGTTAAATCAAGTGGCTATGGCCGATTTGGTGCCAAGGCATCGATCGATGAATTTACCGAACTGCGCTGGATCACCATTCAGAACGGCAAACGCCATTATCCGTTTTAGGGGGCGTTGAGTATCAGCGTGCATTGATCAGAGCGGAGCAGA
>TARA_R110002033_G_scaffold125660_4_pt1 | contig 18612 bp, 11 predicted proteins | sample TARA_R110002033 | Tara Oceans TARA_R110002033 (sample SAMEA4397051) | marine metagenome | biome: Polar Biome; feature: [SRF] surface water layer (ENVO:00010504); material: water (ENVO:00002006), including particulate matter (ENVO:01000060) such as... | depth 5 m
TTAACTCACCACGTTTTATAAAAGCAATATTGATTCCCAGATCCTCTCTAACTTGCAATTCGCGCAGTGTTTTTCCTGCTAGATTTGATTCTGGTGCAATTTCAAATGTAGACATATGCCCATCCCAAGGAGTTAGATTAGCATGACGACGGTCTACCTTTTTTAAATCTCGGTTGTTTAAATTTTTCAAAAAACGATTTTCAATCCTGTGATACATTGCGTGTAGCTTTTTCGGAAAGAAAAAATAAATTACGATTGAAGCTACTAAAGCGAAGAATGCAATTACTGGAGAAAAGAAAATGTTTAGAAGGAAACCAATATAAAATATAGCCAACCCAATTCTGAAGAATATCATCATCAATATAGGGCCACGATATTTTCGCTCTTTATACAAAGCATCCACTTGTTCTACGGCTACTCTTCGTAACGATAAAGCCCATAAAAAAGGAGAAATAGCAACTAGGGTTATTAGTGCAGCTATAGCATTTCCAAATTTAGATTCTTCTACTAATGGCAACACAAAATTTGCTGACAATAAAATAATTGCCGTAATAATTATAGTGTTCAAAATAATCTGAACTAGGTACGCTCTAATGACAATTTGCCACGTACTTACTGAACGTATTGCTTGTGCATTTGTACTATATCTGGCAATCTTCTTAACCCATTTTTTAGGTAATTTACGTTCTAAAAATTCGGAGAAAGGCACTGCCGATTTTACCATAAAAGGAGTGGTAAATGTTGTAATCGCTGAAACGGCAACGACAATAGGATATAAGAACGAGCTCGTGACATTCATGGACATTCCTAAAGTTGCGATGATAAACGAGAATTCACCAATTTGTGACAAACTCATTCCCGTTTGTACTGATTGTTTCAAAGGTTGTCCTGATATTAATGCTCCTATAGTAGAACTTATGGATTGTCCAAAAATAGTTACAAAGGTCAAAATGATTACGGGAATCGCATGCTCGTACAACATCACGGGATCAATTAACATACCTACAGAAACAAAGAAAATAGCACCAAATAAATCTTTTACTGGTTTAACCAAATGCTCGATATGTTCTGCTTGTGTTGTTTCGGCAATAATAGAACCCATTATAAAAGCACCTAATGCAGGTGAGAAACCAACATTCGACGCTAATATTACCATCATCAGACACAAAGCAAGTGAGATAATTAAAAGCATTTCATCGGTTAATAGATCCTTTGCTTTTTTCAACAATGAAGGGATGAAAAAGATTCCTCCTATAAACCAAGCGGTTAAAAAGAATACCAGCTTCAAGACTGACATGATCAATTCAGTACCTGAGAATTTCTGGCTAACAGCGACTGTAGACAACAACACCATCATTAAAATGGCTACAATGTCTTGCACAATAAGAGATCCTATAACTATTCCCGCAAACTTCTTGGCTTTTACTCCAAGTTCGTCAAAGGTTTTTAATATAATTGTGGTCGAAGATATGGATAGAATTACTCCAAGAAAGATGGAATCCATCTTGCTCCAGCCCATCCATTTACCCACCAAGAATCCCATTAAAACCATGGAAATAATCTGGGTGACGGCCGTAATGGAGGCGGTTCCTCCAACCTTCATTAATTTCTTAAAACTGAATTCGAGTCCTAAACTAAATAATAAAATAATAACTCCAATTTCTGCCCAAACTTCGACGCTTTTAATGTCGCTTACTGATGGGAAAAAGTCAAAGTGCGTTCCTGCTAAAAAACCTGCTATAAGGTAACCAAGAACTAATGGCTGCTTCATCTTTTTAAATAGCAAAACAGCTATTCCTGCAGTCATAAGGATTAATCCTAAATCTGTTATTAGTGGTTCTAAATGTGTCGTTGTCTCTGCTACTGTTGCTGCGGCACTCATATTTATTATTTTTTTGTAAAACTATTTCCCTTTCTAAAATAGTAATTGATATTAAGGTTCCTTTTTCTACTGATGGCGATCAATCGAGCAATAAAACAGTATAAAAAAAGCTATCGATAAAGATAGCTTTTTTTAAAGAATATTTTTTTAAAATCTGAGTTTTAGCTCACTTTTATCACATATAAAAAATCGAAATCTTTGATTGTGCGATTCTCAAAATAATTTTTAAATTCCTAAGAAATTACTAGGAGTGATTTTCATTAATTCCGCTTTTATTTCGCCTGAAACATCAAGTGTCGCAATAAAACCGTGAATTGCTTTTTTATCAATCGCTTCATTCGTTCTTGTTAATCCTTTCAACGCTTCATATGGGTTTGGATATCCTTCACGACGTAAAATAGTTTGAATTGCCTCAGCAACTACAGCCCAGTTTTTCTCTAAATCCTCGTGAAATTTAGGTTCGTTTAATAATAGTTTATTAAGGCCTTTTAGTGTTGCTTCAAAACCAATAATGGTATGTCCAATAGGTACACCTACGTTTCTTAAAACAGTGCTATCTGTTAAATCACGCTGTAATCTTGACAAAGGTAATTTTGCCGAAAGGTGTTCAAATATAGCATTAGCTATTCCTAAATTCCCTTCTGAATTTTCAAAGTCAATCGGATTAACTTTATGTGGCATCGCAGAAGATCCAATCTCCCCAGCTTTTATTTTTTGTTTAAAGTATTCCATTGAAACATAAGTCCAAATATCCCTATCCAAGTCAATGATAATGGTATTGATTCGTTTTAAAGCATCAAAAAATGCTGCAAAATGATCGTAATGTTCGATTTGTGTTGTTGGGAAAGAATGGTGTAGTCCTAAATTGTCCTCTACAAATTTACTTCCAAATTGTTTCCAATCGATATTTGGGTACGCAACGTGATGTGCATTGTAGTTTCCTGTTGCTCCACCAAATTTAGCTGCAAACGGAATATTAAATAACAAACGCATTTGCTCTTCTAAACGCTCAACAAAAACCAAAATTTCTTTACCCAAACGAGTAGGAGAAGCAGGTTGTCCGTGTGTGCGTGCAAGCATTGGTACAGCAGCCCATTCTACACTCAACTCTTTTAATTTAGACGTTAATCCAATTAATGATGGCATGTATACTTTTTCAAAAGCTTCTTTTGTCGAAAGAGGGATTGCTGTATTGTTAATATCTTGAGATGTCAAACCAAAATGGATGAACTCTTTATATTGTGATAAATTTAATTTTTCAAAAGCATCTTTAATAAAATACTCAACTGCTTTAACATCATGATTAGTAACCTTTTCAGTTCCTTTAATCCAAAGCGCATCCTCAGTTGAGAAATTTTTGTAAATGTTACGCAAGCTTTCAAACAGCTCTGGTTTTACAGCTGCAAGTTGTGGCAAAGGCGCTTCGCATAAAGCGATAAAATATTCGATTTCAACTAATACGCGGTACTTTATCAAAGCCTCTTCAGAGAAAAATGGCGCTAATGATAGGGTTTTACTTCTATATCGTCCGTCGATTGGTGATATAGCATTCAATTCGTTTAAAGTAGTCATTGGTGTGTTATTTATTGGAAAAGCACAAATATAAACCTTTAAAAGCAATTTAGAAAAGGAATAATTTTTAAATAAACTCGTGCAACATCTTTTGTAATTCAAGCATTCCGCTCGAAGCAATGTCAGTAATCACATGTAATTCGTTTCTTAAATTCGGAATTTTGATTGGTTTGGGATCCAGATAAAATACGGGTGTATTGGCTTTTGTGAAGTCAATTAATCCTGCCGCTGGATATACTTGTAACGAGGTCCCTATTACGGCAAAATAATCTGCTAGTTCTGTGATTTCGACTGCCTCTTCTAGAGCTGGAACTTCCTCACCAAACCAAACAATATGCGGACGTAGTTGGTGATTATTAGGATCGACGTCCTCAAAATTTAAATCCTCTTTCCAATCCAGAATATAATTGTAATCTTCAGTGCTTCTCACCTTTAAAAGCTCGCCATGCAAGTGCAATACTTTTTTACTTCCGGCTCGTTCGTGTAAATCATCAACATTTTGCGTAATAATATGCACGTCAAAATCTTCTTGTAGCTTAGCAAGAATCAGGTGCGCAGCATTAGGCGTTACCTCTTTGAGTTGTTTGCGACGTTGGTTATAGAAATCGAGTACAAGCGCTGGGTTTTTACGCCAACCCTCTGGTGTTGCAACATCCTGTACATTATGTCCTTCCCACAATCCATCACTATCTCTAAAGGTTTTTATGCCACTTTCGGCACTAATTCCTGCTCCCGTTAAAACGACTAACTTCTTTTTCATTATATATTTATTTGGGCGTGCTCGCAAGGGCGACCGGGCTTTCTGCTATATCTTTACTCGCTTACAAAGCTCATAAAGGATGCCGCGGCAATCCCTCACGTAAATTGGGTAATTTTTTATATTTTGTTCCTAATAAAGTAAGAGTAGTAATCTCAACTTGCTTTAGAAAGTATAAAGCTAGTCTTTTTTACTATTTTTGCAGCAAATAAAAAAGTATGACTGATTTAAAGTACCTAGAATTTCTTGAAAATATTTTAACTGATAATCGCAAAGAGAAATTCTTAAAAGTGCTAGAAAATAGAACCAATCATTTCACAATAGCTGTTGAAGACATCTTTCAAATGCACAATACCAGTGCCGTAATGCGTAGTTGTGAAGTCTTTGGTATTCAAGAATTGAATGTTATTGAAGAACGCTACGGAAAAAGTATCGATAAGGAAATAGCTATGGGAGCTCAAAAATGGGTCGATATCAACACCTTCGATTCTGTTACTAGTTGCTTAGATGCCGTAAAAAGTAAAGGATACCAAATCATAGCTACCACGCCGCATGAAAACGATTGCCTAATGGAAGATTTTGATATTACAAAACCAAGTGCTTTATTTTTTGGTACTGAGCGTGACGGACTTTCCGAAGAGATTTTAAAACGCGCCGACGGTTTTTTAAAAATACCAATGGTTGGATTTACAGAGAGTTTGAATATCTCTGTTTCTGCAGCGATAATCATCCAGAATTTAACCAATAGGTTGCGACAATCTAATATTGATTGGAAATTAAGTGAAGAGGAAATGCTGGTAAAAAGATTAGCCTGGGCAAAAAGTTCGATAAAAGATATTAAGCGTATTGAAGCGCGTTATTTTGAAGAAAATCCTAATTAAATTCATTAATAATTTTAAAAAGTATCCTAATACGATTCAATGCTTTTGTCACATTTTATTTTAAACGGCCGTTTCTTATGGTTACGCTTATCAATTTATAGCCTTCATCAGTTCTTAAAAATTCGAAATTATTTTGGGTGTATCTTTTTTTCTTACCATGGGAAATGACAACTGAAAGCGTGGGATACTTGTTATCAATTGATTCACCACAATCATTATAATATTTTTTGAAACTATCTTCATTAAATATAAAATTATTGAGACCGCTATTATATATAAAATAGTCTGCATTAGGCTTTTTAATCTCCAACAAATTTCTTTTTAAGACTCTAAAATTTTTAGTTATAAATGACTGTCGGTCTGTTTTCATCCAGTTGTCTACAGTTTCCCAGCTGATAGTTTCATTACTGGTATCGACCAGTTTTTGTATTGTTAAATTATTTAGTAAGTCGTTTTCTAACCATTGCTTGAATTCTTTATCATAATCGATAAAAGAATAATAGCTGCCATCTGTACCTAAAAATGAAGTTCTTACCGAATCTATAGGAACAGCATCTGTAATTTTGAGCGAGAAAAAATTCAAATTTGAGTTGGCTGCAAAATTTTCGATTAAAACAGTATTGTTAGTATCTATTAATAGCTCTTGACCACCTGACCAGCTATAATGTTCTCCATCTCTCGACTGTTTTTTCTCAGCACCTTTAAGAGCGATTAACATGCCATTACTTACGCGACTTAATTCATTGTATGTGGCAGGTATAACGACGGCTCCGTTTTTATCGAATAAACCTGTTTTATCATGCTCATGATCTTTAAAGCGAATAAAGCCTTCTGTTTCACAATCAAAACCGTTGTCATAAATATGCAGGCTATCTTGGCCCACTTTTTTGCCCGCTTTAGTGAGATAATAACTTTTCCACTTTCCTTCTTGAGTGTTTTCTACGACAGCGATTATGTTCCTCAAATAGTTAGCTTGAATATTGAAGTTAAATTTAGGTTCTATCTGTACAACTTGGCGAGCATCTTTGAAACCCACAGCAGTAGAATCTTTATTGTAAAATGCAGTCCACAATTCATTGTTTTGAGCATGTAAATTGACCTTTAACAGTAGCAAAAAAGCGATAAAGAGGATTGTTTTAATTCTAGAAGTCATACGGTATTATTTCATTTTGGTAATTCTTGATACTCAAAGGTAACTAATTAGACTGCTGCCACCATGTTTTTAACTTAGGTCTTTCGGTTAGATTTTATTAAATCGGGAATGTCTATGGTATATTTCAAAATACCACAGTTTTCGAAAAGTAAATCGATAACTGTGGCATTTTGTAAAAATAAAGAGTGAGATTTCTGTTTTATTTTTTCTTTATAAATAAATACAATCCCATCAAGCTAACCGTTAAAACTCCTAGTGCAGCTAAGGCAGTGACTAAATCACGAATGTTTTTACCAGCCCAATCCATAAATAGAAATTTATGTAAGATGGCAAAACTATAGCCTTCTAAACGATCACCACTTTCGACAAATGCCGCCAATCTTGAAGTGCTAGGTTCAATATATATTGTTGTATCATCATCAGTGCTATACTTCAGTTTGATTACTGGCAAGCGCTTGTTTACAAAACCATATTCTCGATTATCAAATTGGTACAAATAATCTGTTTCCACTAATTTTGCATTTTTTATTGCCGAGTCTCTGTTTGTTATCATACAGCAATCCGATGCTGCCTCTTGTTCTGGCGTGGCCATCATCTTAGTGAATTTTTCTGCTAAAAAGGTGGCATAGGCAATCTCGATATTCTCTTTTTGAACTGCAGTCTTATAATCAAAATAAATGTTTTTAGATTCTTTATCTTCATTTTCGAGTAAGCGAACTTGCAAATAGATGGTATTTCTAAATTGAATGAGCGAGTAGTTAGCCCAGTTAGAATCTGGTTTTACTAGTGCCTTTGCTGTAACAAGATCATCCGTGTTATAAGTAGGAGCGTAGGCCATCTTATCTAAGGTGTATGGCTCAAACTTTTTTGTAGCGTGATAACCACCACTAAATACAAAGGTAAAAGTAACTAGTGAGACCGCAATTCCTATTTTTCGATGGTGCTTTTTAAACTTACTTTGGTTATCAGTTACAGGGACTTTTTTAAATACTTTCCAGAAAAAACCATAAATAAGTACACCGCTCAATGCAGATAATCCAATAATGGTAAGCAATAACAACATCACGCTTACTTGTAAGGTCTTGTTAGTAATGGCTTCAAGAAAATTCCAGTTATGGAAATTGTCAAAAACCCAAAGTTGGATTTTTCTAGATGTAGGATTGTAAGTGGCTAACTTACTTGATGTAGTTTCGACATAAACATCCATATCGTCATTTCTATCGAAGTTTAACTTCCAAATAGGGAGGTAGCGATTAACATATTTGTATTCTCCATCAAAACTTGTTTGCATTGCAATAGAAGACAGCTTACTGTGCTGATCGGCTATAAAATAACGAGAAAGCCATTCGGCATATTTAGCGTCTCCGTTTGCTAATAGTTTGCCATCTAGCGCATTGAAATACAAAACTTCATTTGCCACCAACGTTTTAACTTGATAATAAGTAGCATTATCAAACGCTACCATTCTAAAGTTTTTAAATTGCTTGATGCTATTTTTAACCAGCACATCATGAATTGACACATTAATTTGCTCCTGATTTAAAGGAGTTTCTTCTAGTTTTTCATGAGCAATAGTAGGCTTGAACCAATGTGCCATTATTGGATGCATTAATCCTGATAAACACCAGAAAATTACCGGAATCACGGTAATGATCCCTAACGTTCGATGCCATTTATACATGTTTTGTTTGAGTTTTTTAACCCATTTGCTTTGTTTATTCTTAGTCATTTTGGCTTATTTTTTAAGTGAGAAATTATATTGTAATCCTACTAAAAAAGTTCGCGGCGCAGCAGCAGTATAGGTTGATTGCGAACTCTCTAGATTTCCTCTACTGGCGTTATAAGCGTATAGCTTGTCAGTTACATTTAATATGTTTCCGTAGATTTCGACATTTTTATATTGGTATCCAAAACGGGCATTAAATAAATTGTAACCAACATATTTGACCGTGTTGACTTGATTTTGATAATAACTGCTGATATATTGCCATTCTACTGCAGCTCTAAAATTTGGCAGCCAATTTGGATAGTAGCTCACCTCTGAATTTCCAGCCCATCTCGGCGCTTGTGGCATTTCGTATCCACCTAAATTTTGTAGTGTGTCAGTGGTTTTATCAGACACAGCAAAGTCAATATAACGGTGCTCAGCAACAGTTCCGCCTATGCGAAGATTCCATTGTGTACTGGGTTTGTAATTGAAACCAAATTCAATCCCCTTATGGCTTGTTTTTCCTGCAGAACGGTAATCTGTGGAATTATCTTCTAGTCTGATACTTAGTAATTCATTAGTTCCTTCCATATAGTATAAGGCATAGTCAAAACTGAATTTATTTTCGAATAGAGATAGCCAACCGCCCACTTCAAAGTTTTCGAATGTGGCAGGCTGTAAGTTATAGTAAAATTCTGCGGGTACAGCTGTAGCTCCACCCGTTCCAGACTTAGCTCTAAAAATTGAGGTGATTCCCGGAGGTGCAAATCCTTGAGAATAATTACCGTAAAAACCAGTTTCTTTAAGCGGGTTATAATTAGCTCCTGCCTTAAAAGTAAATTTATCATAGGTTTTTGCACCTACAGAATTATCAAGAGCATTTTCATAATTCAGTTTCATCGCATCATAGCGTCCACCTACCGTTACAATCAGTTCCTGGATAGGGCTGAAACTAATTTGGTTAAATACAGCTGTATTATAAATGTCAGCAGTGTAATCAGCAAGTTTAACATCAGGAAGTTCGGCAGTTATTAGATATTGATTTACTGTTTGTTTACCAATCTCCCCAGGATTTAGTTCAGCTTCTAGCTGAATTAAATATGCATTGTAAGTAACAGGCGAAAAGTCAAATGAAGCACCGCTTACCATAGTTGTATTCCAGAAATCAAATTTTTGAGTATGTTGAGCTAAGGCTCCGTAGCTTTTAAAATTATTGGTGTTAATCTCACCAGTAGCTGTAGTTGGATTGATTGTTGGACTCCAACGAATACCGTATGATGGATTTTGGCCTAATTTATTATCTCTATGATAAACTGTTAGTGCTGAATTTGAATTGCTATTCCAGTCATGTTCTAAGGTTAACCGTGTGCGTAAAGCATCAGATTTTCTGTAAGTAAAGTCAGATGTACTAGTGTAATTCCTATTGTTAAAGTCACTTTCATTTACGCTACCACTCATATCTGAAAAATATTTTCCAATCATGGTGTTGCTTATCAAACGCGTATTATCAGTAATCGCGTAGTCAACGCGCACATTAATATTGTCTTTATTGTAATCAGAATGTGCCATCCAGGAATTTTCTTGGATGCTCGAAATTCCAGCGATGTGAAAACCGACTTTACCTATGGTAGCACCAGCGGCAACCTGTACACGCTTATAACCCCAATTATCTGCTTGAACGCCTACTTTAAATTCAGGATAAAATGAAGGTTTTTGAGATATTAAGTTAATGGTTCCCCCAATAGCCTCGGGCCCATACAGCGAGGACACAGGCCCTTTTACCACCTCAATAGACTGTAAATTAAACTGATTGATTTCGAGTAATGCATTATGGTTAAAGACTCCTAAAGGTCTAATAGGTAAGCCGTCTTCAAGGTACAAGTAATAACTAGAGTAGGAGATGGGCTGTCTTATCGACATAGCGTGCTGCTCATTTCCTAGATTCACCATGACAACTCCTGGAACTTTATTTGCGATCTCATATAACGAGGAGGCTTTAGTCTCATCGATGGTCTTGGCGGTAATTTTACTAATTGCGACAGGAGTTTCTCTACGCAAGGTTTTTGTTCTATTTGCGGTAATAAAAACATCTTCTAATATTGTTGATGTGCTGTCTTTTTTCTGAGTATTTTGGGCATAGGATATTTGTCCTAATAATATTAGGATTGCGACTATTTTTTTCATTTTAGATCAAAATAAATTATAATATAAGTGATTACTTATAGCGATAAGCCATAAGAAAGTTTTCTGTATTGAAACAGACTTTTATTTATTATAATTTAAACGAGGGGAGGGCGGAATAAAACAAAAGCAATTGTCTTAGGCTTTTTGGTCAAGCCAACAAAGTTTTTTTGTCTCTTTTGTGGAACAGATAGAGCATGTACTTTATAATCTACAGGTGTAGCAGTGTACACTAATTCAGATTTCTCTTTTATATTGCTATTGTCCATTCTTTTTTCGTTGTCATCGTATTTCTTCAAACTTTTTAAAAGTTCGCATCGACCATTACAACTATTATTAATATTATCTCTTTGGACGCAAATAGTTTTCGAAATTTGATCTTGTGCCAGTTTAAATTGCGTGTATATCACAATACTTCCTAAAGTAGGTAGCATTAAAAACAGTGATAGTAAGGTCGCAAAAAAGAGCTTCAATTTCTTCAAATTTAAAATCGTGTAAATGTAAGAAAAAAAAGAATTCGGTTAGTATGTAAACATATTTTTTTATGTGTTTTTCTCTGATAAACAAAGGGTTTGACTATATTAATTTTTGTTCACGATTGAAATATGAATGAGTTATAAATACATGGCAATTGACAATCTAAAAGAATCGTTTAAGAGTTATAAAATAATGGGTGTTAGGACTAATTGACTTTTCGGTATTATCAAATTGCAGAAAATAATGTGTAGCAAAATTACACAAGATGTTAGCGCAATCTTTTCGTTCTGAAAGAATCCTCAGCTTAGATTATAGACATATTGATTTGTTCAATTCGCCTATAAAAGTAAAAGCCGTTTCACAGAGATGCGCAAAGTGAGCACAAAATTTCACAAAGTGTTTACTGAAATTTTCATTTATACTAAGTACTCGCAGAAATTTTCACCGCAATCTTGTCATTCTGAAAGAACCCCAGACAAAGATTTCCGCAATTTAGTTAATGACCATTTGTGTTTTCTTGGTTGGCAGTGGCAAAACCTACGTTAACTTTTAGATGTTAATTTATAGTATGGAAAAATTGAGAATACCATTGTTGAATATTTACTTGTGAATTACAAGTTCGAAAATAACTGCATACTTAGTGAAATCAAAAAACAGTATTTGAATTTTCAGATTTAGAATTTTGAAAAGATAGAAAATTCATTAAAATGTAATTGTCGTTTTAAAACATATTAAATTCTAGCACAAGTCCCTAGCCCTGATAGCAGTGAAAATCCTTTTGCTTTTTAATGAAAAAGGAAAAGATTGCAACGTATAGCAGGAAATAGCTCCTGAAAATTAACTTTAAAACAACTTTTTATCCAGACAAAAAAAAGTCCCCAACTACAATGTAATTGGGGACTATTATATGTCAGATTGTTTTTAACATTCTAGGAAAGTGGTTAAAATGATTACTCATTAACAATCACCCATGTTCCTGCTGCTAGTAACGTTTCTGCTTTTTTATATTTCATTACTTCTGTTTTTCCAGTTGCAATCTCTTTTAGAGTTACAGTATCGTTGCGGTTGATTTTTGGCATGTCTCTTACGATTGTCTCTGTAACTTGACGTTGCTGTGTTTCTCCTGCTTCGCGATTAGCTGCTTCACTGCTTACAATTTCGTCTTTTGAAGTTTGGTAGTCCTCAACTGGAGCAACTTCTGTAGCTTCTTGGATTTGTTGGTTTTGCTGTGCTGGTAAATCTCCTTTGAAAAGGAACGAAATTACCTCTTTATTAATACCGTTCAACATAGCATTAAATAAATTAAAGGCTTCAAACTTATAAATTAGCAATGGATCTTTTTGCTCATGAACAGCAAGTTGAACAGATTGTTTCAACTCATCCATTTTGCGTAAGTGTTTTTTCCAAGCTTCATCAACAATAGCCAAAGTGATATTTTTTTCGAAATCAGCTACTAATTGTTTTCCTTTTGTGTCGTACGCCTTTTTCAAGTCGGTTACCACATTAAGTGATTTTACACCATCAGTAAAAGGAACTACGATGCGCTCAAACTGGTTGTTTGGATCTTCGTATACATTTTGAATGATTGGGAATGCTTCTCTTGCACTACGTTCTGTTTTTTCAGTGTAATATTTTAAAGCTTCTTTGTAAACCTTAGCTGTCAGTTCGATTTCAGTCATCTTTACAAAATCACTTTCTGAAACAGGAGAAGTAATAGAGAAATAACGGATAATTTCAAACTCAAAGTTTTTAAAGTCGTTTGATGGTTTTGTTTCTTGCAATATTAGTTCGCAAGTGTCATACATCATGTTTGCGATGTCTAATTTAAGACGCTCACCAAACAAGGCATGGCGACGACGTTTGTAGACAACTTCACGTTGTGCATTCATAACATCATCATATTCTAATAAACGTTTACGAACACCAAAGTTGTTTTCCTCTACTTTTTTCTGAGCACGCTCAATAGACTTAGTCATCATAGAATGCTGGATAACCTCTCCTTCTTCTAATCCCATTTTGTCCATTACCTTAGCCACTCTTTCAGAACCAAACAAACGCATTAAGTTATCTTCAAGAGATACATAAAACTGTGAACTACCCACATCTCCTTGACGTCCTGCACGACCTCTTAACTGACGGTCAACACGACGAGAGTCATGACGCTCTGTACCTATAATTGCTAATCCACCTGCTTTTTTCACTTCGGCAGACAATTTAATATCGGTACCACGACCAGCCATATTTGTTGCAATGGTTACTACTCCAGGTTTACCAGCTTCTTCAACGATTTGTGCTTCTTGCTTGTGCATTTTGGCATTCAATACATTGTGCTTAACACCTCTCATTTTAAGCATTCTACTTAATAATTCAGAGATATCTACCGATGTTGTTCCAATTAATACTGGTCTTCCAGCTTGAGAAAGTGCCGTTACATCTTCGATTACAGCGTTGAATTTTTCACGTGTAGTTTTGTAGATATAATCTTCTTTATCTTGTCTTGCCATTGGTCTGTTTGTAGGGATTTCTACAACGTCCAATTTGTATATTTGCCATAACTCACCAGCTTCTGTAACTGCAGTTCCAGTCATTCCACCAAGTTTGTTATACATTCTAAAGTAGTTTTGTAAAGTAACTGTAGCAAACGTTTGTGTCGCTGCTTCGATTTTTACATTTTCTTTAGCCTCAATCGCTTGGTGTAATCCGTCAGAATAACGACGTCCATCCATAATACGACCTGTTTGCTCATCGACAATCATAATTTTGTTGTCCATAATAACATATTCATTATCTTTTTCGAATAAAGAATAGGCTTTCAATAATTGTGTCAACGTATGGATACGTTCACTTTTTATTCCGAAATCTTGGAATAATTTTTCTTTAGCTTCTGCTTCAGCATCTTTTTCAAGATTTTGTTTTTCGATAGCAGCAATTTCAGTTCCAATATCTGGAAGCACAAAAAAGTCAGCGTCAGTATCACCAGACAAGAATTTGATTCCGTTATCGGTCAATTCTACTTGGTTGTTTTTTTCTTCGATTACAAAATACAATGCTTCATCAATCTTGTGCATTTCGCGATTGTTGTCAGCCATGTATTGGTTCTCTGTTTTTTGAAGTAATTGTCTAATTCCTTCTTCACTTAAGAACTTGATTAACGCTTTATTTTTAGGCAAACTTCTGTATGCTCTTAAAAGTAAAACACCACCTTCTTTTGTATTTCCTTCTTTGATTAATTTTTTCGCTTCCGCTAAAAATCCGTTGGCTAACTGACGTTGAATTGCAACCAAATTTTCGATTTTTGGTTTCAGTTCGTTAAACTCGTGACGATCTCCTTGAGGAACTGGTCCAGAGATAATCAATGGTGTTCTCGCATCATCAATCAATACAGAATCCACCTCATCGACAATCGCGTAGTTGTGTTTTCTTTGTACTAAGTCATTTGGCGAATGCGTCATATTATCTCTTAGGTAGTCAAAACCAAATTCGTTATTGGTACCGTAAGTAATATCTGCGTTGTAAGCCGCTTTTCTTCCTTCAGAACTAGGTTGGTGATTGTCAATACAATCAACAGTCATCCCGTGGAATTCAAATAAAGGCGCTTTCCAAGTACTATCACGTTTTGCTAAGTAGTCATTCACAGTTACTAAGTGCACACCGTTTCCAGTCAAAGCATTTAAGTAAAGAGGTAAAGTCGCTACTAATGTTTTTCCCTCACCTGTTTGCATCTCTGCAATTTTTCCTTGGTGAAGAACCATTCCACCAATCAACTGAACATCATAGTGAATCATGTCCCATGTAATTTCTTTACCAGCAGCATTCCATTTGTTTTGCCATACCGATTGATCACCTTCAAGCGTTACATAAGGTTTGATAGCAGAGAATTCTCTATCTTTCTCAGTAGCTGTAACTTTAATTTCTGAGTTGTCTTTGAAACGTCTTGCCGTTTCTTTTACCACAGCAAAAGCTTCAGGTAAAATTTCTAGCAAAGTTTTTTCAGATAATTCATAAGCTTCTTTTTCTAAAGCATCGATAGACACGTATAAGTCTTCTTTTTTATCAATATCTTCAATTCCTTCCACTTCTTTTTTAAGCGTAGCAATTTTTTCATCGATATTGGCTCTAGCTTCCTTAAGCTGGTCCTTGAAATAAAAGGTACGCGCTCTTAATTCGTCGTGAGACAAAGCAATCAAGGTACTTTCAAAAGTTTTAATTTTAGTCAAATAAGGCTGAAGTGCCTTAACATCTTTCTCGGATTTGTCTCCAACAAAGGCTTTAATAATGCTATTTATGAAACTCATACTATTATTATATTTCTAATTTATTTTCTCGTGTAAATTTAACCAAAAAAAAAGCCTCTTGAGAGACTTTTTCTTTGTTTATTCTTTAATATTCATCCTCGTTCCAAAGATAATCTTCGTCAGTTGGGTAATCAGGCCAAATTTCTTCCATTGACTCGTATATTTCGCCTTCATCTTCTATAGATTGTAGGTTTTCTACAACTTCTAAAGGAGCACCAGCACGTATAGCGTAATCAATAAGTTCGTCTTTGTTAGCAGGCCACGGTGCATCACTTAAGTACGATGCTAATTCTAATGTCCAATACATCTTTTGTCAATTTAGTTTTGTGCAAAAATAATTTTTTTACTGAAAAAGACAAGTAAAAAACCATTTATTTTATAAAAAAGTTAAGAACGTTTTTTTTATTACGCTTAGTTTACTGTAATTATGATGCCATTTTTTAGTCTCAGCACTATGTTTCAGTTAACATTTATTGTGTTGAGATTTTTTAGTCTCAGTGCTCAGTCTCAGCTTATTCTATTAGTATTCTTGTTAATAGCAATTTTAAACTCGATATTTACTAAGAGAAACTACAAAAATCAATTAAAAACTGCGACTGCTCAACAATATTTACAAAGCAAAACTACTTCCTAGGAATCCATTTTACTTCCTCAGCGCTTAAGTCAAATGACAACTTCCGTGCCAATACAAAAAGGTAGTCAGAAAGTCGGTTTAGGTACTTAATTGCAATAGGAGCAATGGGTTCATTGTGATCTAAATGTACTGCAAGACGCTCTGCTCTACGGCAAACGCATCGTGCAATATGACAATATGACACAGTTGTGTGGCCACCGGGTAAGACAAAATGGGTCATAGGCGGAAGCGCTGCTTCCATACTATCTATTTCGTTTTCTAATAGTTCGATATCGCTCTCTGTAATTCCTAATTTTTGCAAACGCAATTCTCCGTTTTTCATCACCTCTTTTTCAGGAGGAGTGGCTAGAATAGCACCTACAGTAAACAAGCGATCTTGGATTTCGATCAAAATAGTTTTGTAATGCGCATCCATCTCTTGATCGCGAATAAGTCCAATGTGCGAATTTAATTCGTCAACGGTACCGTAGCTTTCAATGCGCATATGATCTTTAGGGACACGCGTTCCTCCAAATAATGCAGTTGTTCCTCTATCTCCCGTCTTAGTATATACTTTCATAATTGTGTGTAATCGTTTTAGTAGTGTGTACAGTCATTGTTTATCAGCAGTGGCAGATTGATTTTCGAATAAAAAAACTTTAGATATTCTAATCAAATACTACTTAGTTGCTGTTATAAGCAGACGGTAATGATGAAATCCCTTCAAAGATAAACGAATCAGCGGGAAAGCAAAAAAAATCATTTTACATTTATCGTCACCTTATAAAAAAAGCCATTCTTTCGAATGGCTTTTAGATTGAATAAAATACGTCAGATTAGTATCCGAATATTTCTTCTAGTGACAATTTTTTAACAGCACCCAATTGCTTTAAGTCGTCCATCGAAATATTTTTCTCTGAAGCAACAATAGCATAAGTGTACGGTTTTTTTGAAAATTCTTTGTTTTCAAAAGCTACTACATCACTCATTTTGATCCCATCTACAGTATTATAGGTTTGCTTTCTAATATCTTCAGAAAGACCTAATTCTTGTGCAGCTAGGTAGCTAAAAATGATGTTGTCTTGTGTGATACGCTCTGTTTCAATGTCTTTTTTAACTTGCGTTTTAGCAAGTGCTAAGTTTCCATCTAACTGTGGCATGTCGTTTAATAATTCGTTCATACTTGCCGTAGCATCTTTGAATTTATCTGCTTGACTTCCTACATAACCAATAAAGTAGTATTGATCGTTTTTCTTTTGAGGACTAACATAGTAACCAAAAGTGCTATACGCTAACGCTTTACTTTCTCTAATTGTTTGAAAAACAATCGATCCCATTCCTCCACCAAAGTAGTTGTTGAAAACATTTACCATTGTGTTTCTTTTTGGGTCGTAGTTGTCAGTACTTCTAATCCATCTTGTTTCTGACTGAACCATATCGTAGTCAGCAAAAAGGACCTCGTTTTGTTTTTGAGCAACTTGTTTGAAATCTTTGGCTACAGCCGGAGTAGCAAATTTTGCAGGAACTTTGTGGTTCTTTTGCAAATCAGATACAAAAGACTTCATATCCTTAGGTCCGTAGTAGATTATTGTTTGCTCGTAGTTATTGATGTTTTTTATTTTTTCAATTAACTCATCTGCTGTAATTCCAGCTAATGCGTCATTAGACAAGTTGTTGTTAAACTTGTTGTCGGCACCATACATTGCATAACTAGTTAAACCAGATAGAATAGCGTTTTTGTTTAATTTAGCATCGTTTCTAGATTTTGTAATTCTAGCAATTAATGCTTTTAAAGCAGCTTCATCAGGTTTTACATTATTGATAACTTCTTCATACAATTTTACAGCTTTGTCAAAGTTCTCTTGTAAACCTTCGATAGAAACAGTAGTGTATTCTTCACCTGTACTTACATTAAAACTACATGCAATAGTATAGAATTCTTTAGCAATTTCTTCAGATGTTTTCTTATCTGTACCTAGAAAGCTAATGTATTGTGAAGCGATAGCTTGTTTCAAGTCGTTTAAAGTTCCCACTTTGTAACGGTACTTTAAACGGAAAATATCGTTGTCTTTGTTAGCAACATACAATACAGTTGCAGCACCTACTTTAGTTTTTTGAATGTCTTTATTAAAGTCAAGAAAAACAGGTTTGCTTGCATTGTTTGGCATTGCTTCAATAGTAGTAACAAATGTAGATTGTTTGTCAGCATTTGTCGCTACGGGAGTGATGATTGGCTTTTCGATTTTTTCGTTAGCTACTTTTTCTCCTTTTCTTTTATATATTGCAACGTAGTTGTTTCCTAAATATTTATTGGCAAAAGCCACAATATCTTCTTTCTTAATTTTAGACAAGTCATTTACATAAGCCACCTGATCTTTCCAGTCTAACTCTGATGTAAAAGCATCCATTAGATTGTTTGCTCTATCTGAATATTTTTCAGTTTCGTAAATCTTGCTTTTCTTGATGTTATTGATAATTGAGGTAATCAATTGATCGTCAAAGTTTCCTTTTTTAAGATTTTCGATTTCGTTCAATACTAATTCTTTTACTTCTTCTAGCGACTGTCCATTTGTAGGTGAAGCAGATAAGTATAAAATCCCGTGATCAATCAAAGTGTATGTGAACGCGCCAGCATTAAGTAATTTTTGTTTTTTAACAAGGTTAAGGTCAAGTAAACCTGCTTTTCCATTCGTTAAAATTTTACCTACTAAGTCAGCCAATAAAACATCCTTGTCTTTGTTTCCTGGTAAACGGTATCCTAATGTCATGTTTTCGGCATCTGGACCTACAATTTCCTTGATAATTGGCGCATCAATAGGCGCTTCTTGTTGGAAAGTATATTTCTCGAATGGTTTTGCTTGCATTTGACCAAAAGTTTGATCAATTTTTGCAATTACCTCATCTGGATTAAAATCTCCTGAAAGAATGATTCCCATATTATTAGGAACATAGTATTTATTAAAATACTTTCTAATTTCAACTAGCGATGGGTTCTTTAAGTGATCTACTGTACCTATCGTTGTTTGTAGACCATAATTGTGTTTCTTGAACAAGCTAGCAAATAACTCTTCAAAAACTCTTCTGCTATCGCTA
>TARA_R110002033_G_scaffold83103_7_pt1 | contig 18603 bp, 19 predicted proteins | sample TARA_R110002033 | Tara Oceans TARA_R110002033 (sample SAMEA4397051) | marine metagenome | biome: Polar Biome; feature: [SRF] surface water layer (ENVO:00010504); material: water (ENVO:00002006), including particulate matter (ENVO:01000060) such as... | depth 5 m
CATAGCAAAGTGAACGTTTTCACTTTGCTAATATAACTAAAAAATTAGTTTAAACTAAAGTTTTAGTTTAAAAATGTAACTTTTGTTCCATTTATGCGTCTTCTATAGTGTAAAGCTTAAACTTATTTATGGATATTATTTTAATAATTATTGGGCTACTTTTAATGCTTTTAGGTATTATTGGAAGTTTTCTACCTATTTTACCCGGACCATTAACTAGTTTGGTTAGGACTTTTAATAGCTCATTTTACTGATGCTATTCCTATGGATAGATCATTCCTTATTATCACCTTAATAATTGCATTATTTATTTGGCTTTTAGATTATATTATTCCTGCCATGGGCAATAAACGATTTGGTGGAACAAGATATGGTATGATTGGTACGTCTTTTGGACTAATTGTTGGGATAATTGCTCCTATTCCCGGCGGTATTATTGTCAGGCCTTTTGTTGGTGCCTTAATGGGTGAACTTCTAAACAAAAGTGATTCTAAAACGGCTTCTAGAGCTGCATTTGGCTCTTTTGTAGGTTTTCTTACATCTACTTTATAAAATTTGTAGTGGCTGTAATTTACTTTGGGCTTTTTATTGGGCTACTTATTGACCACGGAAATACGATCTTTAGCTTTTAGAAAAGAAGAAGCCCTGTGGGTCTCTCACCTCCACAGGGCTTATGTAAATTGCTATTATCAACATAAAAATTGAGGGATTAATTAATTTTTGAAGTGTTGATAAATCAAATATAGGTATCGGTTTTCTTTTCAAACTGCGGGAAACCCGTAACAGGTTTACGGGTAAATGGTAGTATTAAAGTATAGCAATGGTTTCCGAGGGAGAAAAAAATGAAAAAAAATGAAAAAAAAATTTATTTTTTACACTTTTGTAGGTTTTTACTTATACAAACCCTTTTTCTCTTGCCTTATTTAGTAGTGTTTCATCTTGTCCATCTTTAACCTCAAAAATCTCTCTAAGCTGTTTTTTCCTTTTTTCCACAGCACTCAATGAAATATCTAAATGTGAAGAAAGATTTTTAGTTTTTACACCTTGGGAAAGTAAGTGAAGTATTTTTCTGTTTTTTTCATCAATAACTAGGTTGGTTGCAATTGATTTTCTAATATGGTTATTAACTGTACCACTATAAAACGGAGGATTATTAAGCACGGCCTGAAATGCGCTTGCAAGTTCGCTTGATGTTAAATCACTTTTAATTAAAAAACCTTCAGGATCAATCGTTTTTATGATGTTATGAATTCTAAAGGACTCATTAAACATAGTTAAAATGACAATCTTAGCTTTTGGTAGCACATTACGGGCATACTCCGCTAAGTCTTCTCCAGAACTCATTAAACCATCTGTTGATGGTGGTAGGCTAATATCAACAAATAACACATCATATGGCAAACCTTTTTCAACTGATTTGTCCATGTATGCAATAGCTTCATCGCAATTATTAGCAATATCAATTTCTAATTCCTGATTGTCTTTTTTTGTGAAAAGTAAGGTGTTTTGATAGCCCTCAATAATCATTGGATGATCATCAATCATTAATATTTTTATTTTCTCAGTCATAATTTAGCGTTAGGGTATTGGTGCCTCTATGGCTACTGTTGTTCCTACATTCTTTTCTGATGTTATCTTTATCGTTCCGTTTATTTCACTTATTCTCGAATTCATGTTTTTTAAACCTATACCAGATTTAGCTTTATTAACATCAAAACCAGAACCATTGTCGGTTAAAGTTAAGTAAATTTTATTGTTTTCCAGTTTAAAAGTGATATTAACCAAAGTCGCATTGGCATGCTTGTGTATATTATGCAGCGCTTCTTGTACCATTCTGTATATATGAATTTTTGTTTTATTTGAAACCTCACCCCAACTTATCGCTTCATCATAATCTAGTGTATATTCTAAGTTATATACTTCAGTTTGTGTTTCAACAAATGTCTCAATTAAATCTATAAATCCAGAGCCAGCAACAAAATCAGTATTTAATTCGTGTGATACTTTTCTAATATCATGTTCAATTGTTTTTAATTCGTCTATATACTTACCTCTAGTTTTTACAGCTTCAGTAGTAGTATTCATATTTAAACTATCTAAATTTAAACGCGTTCCAAACAAACGCCCTAAAACACCATCGTGTAATTCTTGGGAGATACGCTTTTTCTCTAAAATTCTGGCTTCCTCTATACTTTCATTTTGTGAGAGCATCAGGTTATAAATTTCTTCATTCGCTTCTTGCTGCTCTTGTATAAACTTTAGCTCTTTGTTTTTAATTCGCTGGTTTATTACTACATAGAGCAACACAGAAGTTACTAATATTATAATAGAAATTATTAACAACCACATACGTTCTCGGGCTATTTTAATATTCTCTTTCTCTATTTGATTCGTTTCAAAACGTATTCTGGCATATTTATCGCGAGTTGCTCTTTCAACTTTTTGAAGACTATCATTTAATGTAATATAATGTTTTAAATACTCTGAGGCTTTTTCATCTTCCTCTACTTCAGAAAGTAAAAGCAAGGAACTTAATAATTCATCATTATAATATTTTTCGGCAATATCTTTAGCTCGATATGCATAATATTTTGCTTTATAAGTATCATTAATAAAATAATAATAATATTCAGCTAAATATTGATTGATAATTATAGAATTATAGCCTCTGGGGTTTGTTGTTATTTCAAGTGCTTTAAAATATAAATCTGGTAATTCATCATAATCTTTGAGCAAATATTTGGTGTGCGCGTAATTATTCAATATTAAAGAAAACAATTCTGGTTGTTTCTTTTCTAAATCTAAAGTAGATAAAATTTCACTATAAATATCTAATGCTAAATTAAATTCCCTTGCTTTTTTATAAGAAAGAGCCAGATTATTAAGTATTCCAATAATATTAACTTGATTATCCCCTTCCAGTTGCCTTGTTAAAGACAAGGATTCCTTGTAATACTTAAAAGATTCATCAAAGAGTTCTAATTCGCCAAAAACTAGACCAAGATTATTATATAGTGAAGATTTCAATTTAATAACTTCATTTTTATTACTTAGATTTTCTAGAATAGTAATTGCTTCTATAGAGCTAAGTTCACTCGCTATTAAATCTTTTCCGTTTTTTTGAATTACAGCTATTCCATACAAAGTTTCTGCTAAATTAAAATCAGCATTTCTATTTCTATATATCTTTTCCGCCTTTTGATAATAATAATAAGCACTATCCCCAATAAAACTTTTCCGATACAAGAAACCTATATTAAAATTCGCATTTGCATAAACTATAGAATCTTGAATTTTATTTGCCAGTACATTTTTTTTGATAGAATCAATCTTTTTAAGATACAATTCATTCTGACCACTGGATGAAAGTATAAAAATTAATATAAATATTTTGGCAAGAATGTATTTCAAAGTATTTATGAGAATTTGTGATTCCCTCAAATGTATTTATATTTTTTTAATTTATATCAATAAAAAGACCCTTTACTAATTATAGCAAAGGGTCTTTTTTATATTTGATAAAAACTTAGTCTAAATCAACTCCACCACCTGTACCAGGAGCTGGAATAGTAGTAACAGGGTCTACTAATATATCATCATCATTTAAATCTTGTTTAGTACAAGACGTAAATAATGTTAAAAGGAATGCTAGAATTAATGTAATTTTTAGGGCTTTCATGTGTAATCGATTTTAAGGTTAATTTATTTTTCTCTTTATTTAATAATTAAAATGTTATCGAAAACTCTGAATAATCAAAGTTTTTGATGAGGGAAAAATGGATAATTAATTTAAAATCGAACGCATAAAAGCGAACAGATTTTTTTAAAATTTGCGAGGGATTGCGACTGAAAAGTCAAATAAAATGGATTAACTTATCTTAACTTACTAAGGGAATTTTTTGGGGCGTTAGTTAAGCGTTGACTAAAGTAGGATTAAACTAACTTAGTTTTCACTATACTCGATAAAACGCAATAATATTCGATGAAATACATATATTCGATGTGCGTAATGTTAATAAGGTGTTGAAAACTATTTAAGCGTCGACTTACTTTTCACATAGCTTGTCTTTACAATCTTCGTTTTAAACTCTTTTTCAACCAACTTATTTTGCATTCTATCTATAAGCATTTTTGCTGCATTGGAACCCATAGCTTTTGCATGTTGCCTAATTGTGGTTAACCTAGGAATTGAAAGATTTGAAACCGCTTTACTAGCAAAACCAATTACCGAAATATCCTTAGGCACTTTTAAATTTAGGCTAATGGCTGTATTTATGGCTATAATACCCGATGAACTATCGGCTGATATTACACCATCAATAGGCTTGTTTTTTTTAAAAAATGACTTTATTTTCTGCTGAGAATCTTTCTTTCTATCCATTTTTAAAACAAGTGGCTCATAATCGGCATGCTCTAAAATAGCTTTCATATACCCACGTTCTCTTAATTTTCCAACACTTAAACCCTCTATATTACTAATAAAAGCAATTCTTTTTCTGTTTTCTTCAATTAAGCGCTTTGTGGCATTATAAGTGGCATCAAAATCATCTACTATTACTTTATCGCATAACACATCATGTGCAACCCTATCAAACATAACTATTGGCAAACCCGAACTTATTGTCCTTTTGAAATGATTGACTTCATTTTTAAGTTGAGTTTCTTCTGCTACTGACAAAATAAACCCATCAACACTTCCATTGGCCAATAGTTGTAAACTTTCTTTTTCCTTTTCTAAAGAATCATTAGAAATACAGGTAATTATATTATACCCGTGAAGATTTGCTTCCCTTTCTATACCAAAAAGAACCTTAGCCAAAAAATGCTCGAGTATGTCTGGTATAATCACACCAATAGTTTTGGTTTTATTTTGCTTTAAGCTTAAAGCGACCTTATTTGGCTTGTAGTTATATAGTTCAGCTAGTTCTTTAACACGCTTAACGGTTTCTTCTCCAATTTCCGTGCTATTATTTAAAGCTTTGGAAACTGTAGAAATTGAAACATTTAACTCCTTTGCAAGCTGTTTTAAAGTAACCATTTATTTAATTGATAAATTTTATAAGTTATGCAATTTACAAAAATACCTTTTGAAAATATTTTAGCTAATATAAGTATTAGCAGTATTTAGTTTACAAGAAAAAACAAAATAGAACAGAATAAGCCCTATGTATTTACAAATCATCAAATAAATCTTAATACTATTTTACCTTTATCAACTTTTAGAATAGTATTTTTGCTCCTAAAATAAGCTATATGAATTTATCTCAAGTTAAACTTGTTGTTACCGATATGGATGGCACGCTACTAAACACTAATGGTAAAGTTAGCGCCCTATTTTTTAATCAATTTAATATATTAAAAAAACACAACATTCATTTTGTTGCTGCTAGCGGAAGACAATATCAAAGCATTTTACAAAAGTTAGATACTATAAAAAATGATATTTCCATTATAGCTGAAAATGGTGGTGTTGTGCAACATGCTGATAAAACCAAGGTTCTTTTAAAACTATCTTCTGAGGATGTTTTAAAATCTGTTGAAATTTTAAGAACCATAAAAGGTAGTTATATTGTTTTATGTGGAAGAAAAACAGCTTATATCGAAACTAAAGATTCGCATTTTATTTCAAAGTTAAGCGAATATTATACTGTGTATAAGGCTGTTGATGATCTAACAAAAGTAACTGACGACGATTTTTTAAAAATTGCTGTTTACCATTTTGAATCTTCTGAAACTCAAGTTCTTCCTCAAATTAATGACATAGCAAATGAATTACAGGTAACGGTTTCTGGTCAAAACTGGTTAGATATTTCACATAAAGAAGCCAATAAAGGATATGCCTTAAAAATGCTTCAAGAAGAATTAGGTATAGACACAGAGGAAACTATGGTATTTGGCGACTATAACAACGATTTAGAAATGCTGGAATTAGCACATTTTAGTTATGCTATGGAGAACGCACACCCTAATGTAAAAAAGGTTGCCAACTTTAAAACCAAAGGTAATAATGAACTAGGTGTAGAGTTTATCTTGGAACAATTAATTTATAGTAAAACCACAAAATAAAACCAATTTAAGCAACAAAACCTACCCAAAACAAAAAAGCATCCCAATTTTCTATAAAGAAAAAAAGGAAAGCTTTCCATTGGTTTAACTACTTAAACCTTTAGCAAACACTAGATGTTTACTAACAACACAACTTCTTTAACTTGCCAAAAAAAGCCCTAATTTCTCAGAGCTTTTTAGCTCCCGATAGCTATCGGGATTGCGGTCTGGACGGGACTGTAACCTTGCTCTATCAGCCCAACCATAGCAGCACAACTGCCAAATATCTTCATTAATGTTGACGATTTGTGACCTATTTACAATATTCAATAGTTCATTTTGTTTTCGTCTGGCACAAAAATAGTAATTTGAATCAACTAAATATATTTTATATCAAAAAAAATTAAATAATTATAACTTAATTGATCCCTTGGTCATAATCAAGGAAACTTTATACATCAAGAAGCTGATGATGCTTAAGAAAAAGTGATTAACTTCTAAGTTTAAACTAACATTAAAAGCTATAGTTATTAAAATAATAAAATGAAGATACAATTCTTCTTTTATGCTCATTTTAAATTTTCTCAAACAACTCTGTTTTTACAAATTCGTATGCATTTTGAATGTCATATGTGAGGCCTGGTCTTAATAAACCTTCCATATCGCCTAAGAAATCCTGATCTAGAATTTTCCTTTCCATATTTACCAGAAATTCCTTTTGCGTTACACTATTACCTTCTTCTTTCATGTAAAAGTTCCATGCTTTAATAATGGTTTGTGGGTCAACATCGCTTTGTGTTATTGCATACCACATATCAAACAAATCTCTTCCTTTTCTTCTTTGGTATAAAGCACGCATTTTAGTTCCTAATAACTCAGCTAATTCGTATGAGGGTATGAGTACTTCTTAATGGCTTCAGCCGATTGTTCAAATTCATTTCTTAATTCTGGTAATGAAAAAGGCATACCCCCCATTGGAACGTAGTTCATTAATAAAGTATTCTATAGAACCATACTGCCTTATCATTTAAGTTTTTATTTGACAAAAGGGATGTTTTGTATCTATTTTTGCAGACGAAAACTTAATTATTTATTTAATAGTTCTTTTAATATTTCAGGATTCATCCGATTATTAAAAAATGTAATCAAATAAATCTTATTAGCCTTTCTGTCTTCTCTGTAAAATAGAGAAACGTTTTTGTGTACTATTCCTTTTCGAACACCTAACTTTTTATTTGCAAATGGATGAACAACTTGCTTGTTCTTGACTTTTTCCAACAGGGAGTTAGTTAAGTCTTTAAAGTTTTTCATTTCTTTTTTGGTCCATCTCCATTCGAGATTTTCAAAAACTTCTTTATAAGTAACGCTAGCCAGTTTCGTCCAAACAATTTCCATTCATTAAATGCCGTAGGCTTCGTTAATTTCTTTCATTACTTGCTCATGAGTAAATGTGTTCCCTTCTTCAATATCTTTTAATCCAGTGTTAATCAATAATTTTTCTGTTTCAGAAATATCCTCAGCCCAGTCAGAAGAAGTAGAAAGACTACTTTTAATACTCTTAAGTTTTGAAATAACGGATTCGTCTTTAAGCCCCATTAACCATTCCATTAACTTATATTTTTCTAATTGAATATCCATAATATTGTCATATAGTTACAAAGATAACTATTTTTGAATTTAATTTATTTAGGATTCAAAACTCATTTTTTTAGAAAAAAATTAATAGCAACTCTGAAATAAATTAGAGCAAATCATTTTAAAATAAGGGAGTCATTTAGGTGCGTCTCACATTTATTTAAAAAGATCAGAATCAAAAAATTCTGTCAGTGTTATTCCTATTAAGTTACAAAATCGTTTAACTGTATGTATCGACACTCCTCGTTTGTCATTAGTATTTTCCCAACGACTTACTAATTGTCTATCTATAAAATGGCATTCAGCGAATTTTGATTGGTTTGGGTTAGATTTTATCCTCAATTCTTTAATCCGCAGGGCAATTTTATTGTTCAATGCAATATCCTCTGGTTTTAATTTAGCCATATTGCAATTTTCATTTTATATCAAAATATTCTGTAATCCATTTGGTTGACATTTATTATTTTTCTTATATTTGATTTTGAATACATATATTTGCGATTCTTCGTATTACAAAATATTTGAAGCTATCGCTTAGAGTCTCTGAATAGAAAACTGGTAATTTTTGCACTAGAGATGATAAGTAGAATGGCTCACGACCCGGGCGTGGGCTCTCTTATCAGTGCAAGGTATACCAGTACCCCTATTTAGATAAGTTGAGTACTACGCCCTATTGTTTTGCGGATGCCTAATAATATTGGGCTGTTTCAATAAATAGTTGGTAAGCTTACACCAACAAACAATACTATATTGCTTGGTGCTCATAGTTTATTTGGGGAAAATCTAAACCATTTCCCTTAAAATACTATGGAATATGTCCAAGGATAAGTTACACCTCGTAAGTAAAGAATCACATAAGGCACTTTTTGATGACTTATACCCTTCCCTATGCTTATTTGCCAATAGATATTTGAAAGATTTAGATACGTCTAAGGATGTGGTTCAAGAAGTATTTATTAAAACTTGGGAACGTAAAGTTTACTACTCAAACTACAATGCCATTAAATCGTTTTTGTATAAATCCGTTAGAAACAGATGTCTCGACTACCTTAAAAGTAAGCATTACAGAAGTATAGTACAATCTCCAGAAATAGACTTTGATAACATGGTGACCGAAGAGTTCTTCCACACCCAATTAACCATTATTGACACTTACTCCCAACTGGAAACAGCAATAAAGAAACTGCCCAACAAGTGTGAACAGATTATTAGGTTAAGTCTAAAAGCATATACGATTAAAGAAATTGCCCAAGAACTGGCGATAAGCAAGAACACCGTTAAATCCCAAAAACGTATTGCTTATGAAAAGCTAAGACACTCGCTTAGTAGCCTCTTAAATATTTTTTGATTTTTTTACACCCTCCTTTTAACTCTTGTCGTTTTGACCATATAACCAAAATGCGTCATGACAATTTTCGATAACATATATAAACTCAGTAAAAAGCTTTCAAAAGCTCTACAGAACAATAAAGGCTTCCAAGATTTGGAAGATTCCGATTTGTTTTCAGATGACGCCAAGAAGCATATCAAACAACATTTATCTGAGGCAGAAATCAAGGAAAATTTAGAGCTGCTCAATAAAATTGATAAAGAGACAGGTTGGGAACAAGTACAGAGAGGAATTTCTCCACATAGAAAAATCAATCGTCCAAAGTATTTATTCACATCATCATTTTACAAGGTAGCCGCAGCTATTCTAATATTAATATCGATTACATATATAACATTTAATAACAGAACCCATACCCCACCCTTAGAAGTGGAACTGGTCGAAATTACAGCAGGAACAGATAAAGCCATTTTGACCCTAGAAGATGGATTTGAAGTTGTTCTTGAAAAAGGAAAACTCTATAGTAGCAAAGTAGTTCATAGCAATGGAGAGCAATTAGACTATTCGAAAACAAAAGATAATTCTAAAATAGCTTTCAATTATTTAACTATTCCGAGAGGTGGACAATACCAAATTATACTATCTGATAGTACCATGGTATGGTTGAATGCCGATACCAAATTAAAATATCCAGTGGCATTTAGAAAAGGGGAACCTCGTACTATAGAACTTATATATGGAGAAGCCTATTTTGATGTATCCCCAAGCACAAAGCATCAAGGAGATATTTTTAAAGTTTTTTCAAAGAACCAAGAAGTGGAAGTCGTTGGTACAGAATTCAATATAAAAGCTTACAATGATGAGCAGCATATTTATACCACTTTGGTTGAAGGAAAGGTAAACATAGTTGTTGACGGTAAAAAGCAACAATTAAGACCAGGAGAGCAATCGGAGCTGAATAGAGATGCAAACCAAATTACCAAGCGAAAAGTAAATGTTGATTATAATATTGCATGGGTAAGAGGTTATTTCAATTTTAAGGATAAATCATTAAAAGAAATTATGACCGTGCTTTCCAGATGGTACGATGTGGATATATCATTTGAATCACAAGACCTTGAAAAGGTGAAATTCAGTGGTCTGCTAAATAGAAAGCAGAACATTGAGGCTATATTGAACGGAATCAAAAACACAAAATTTATAAATGCCTATGAGATAAAAAACAAGACTATTACCATCAAGTAAAAAAGAAAGGGAATAAAGCTGCTACCTCGACAGTATTAAGCTAAATCCCCTTATATCATTAACTGGTTTTTAAACCAACCAATACACAAATTTATGCAAATTAAATTAACTAACATTCATTTCCAATACCGGAAAAGAATTTCAAAGTTTATTGTGAAAGCTTTACTATTCTTATGTTGTACTACTGTTTTTAGTCTATCCTCAGACACCTTGTTTTCGCAAAATGCGAAAATAGCAATTGAATCAGACAAAACCGTGACCATTTTTGAGGTCTTCGAACTGATTGGAAAACAAACAGAGTGTACGTTTATCTATCAATCTGATATTTTTCAGGATTTACCAGAAATTCACCTTAAAAAGGGGGTTATCAAGGTTGTTAAGCTATTATCCGAATGTCTGCCAGAAGAGAGTTTTAATATTTCAGTCACTAAAGACAATTATATTACGATTAGACGAAAAATAGCAAAAAACTTAAAACAAAACAACATTCAAGTCAAAGGTGTAATAACAGATTTAACTGGTTTACCCCTAGCTGGTGTTAACATACAAATAAAAAACACCAACACAGGAACAAGTTCCGACTTTAATGGCGCATATACTATAATAGCGAATTTTAAGGACGTATTACTGTTTTCATTTGTGGGCTTTAAAACCCAAGAAGTTTTAATACAAGGGCGTACTGAAATTAATATCCAAATGGAAACCGATGTCACAAGCTTAAATACTGTAGAAATTAATGCAGGATACTACACCGTAATAGATAAAGAACGTACAGGTAATATTGCCAAACTTGATGCTAAAACCATTGAAAAACAACCTGTAAATAATCCCTTAGCAGCAATGCAAGGTCATTTAGCAGGTGTAAACATTGTACAGAATACAGGTGTGCCTGGTGGCGGTTATAATATTGAGATTCGTGGTAAAAACTTTATAAATGGGAGTTCTGACCCACTATTTATAGTTGATGGTGTCCCTTATAGCTCGCAATCATTGGGTTCTAATGATGTCTCTGGTCAAATCATTTCTGGAAACATAAGTCCATTGAATGCCATCAATCCAAATGATATTAAAAGTATTGAAGTTCTAAAGGATGCAGATGCTACAGCCATTTATGGTTCTCGTGGTGCTAATGGCGTCGTACTAATTACCACTAAAAAGGGTAAAGTCGGAAAAACACAATTCAAAGCTAATATTAGTAGCTCTCTAGCTCAAACTTCAAACTTTTTAGAACTCATGAACACCGAGCAATATTTGGAAGTTAGGAGAGAGGGCATTACAAATGACGGCTTTGGCCCTTTTCTGGACACGACGGTATTCGATTTTTTCTGGCCCGATGTTAAAAGTTGGGATAATACGCGCTATACCGATTGGCAAAATGAGTTAATAGGAGGAACAGCCTATCGAAATACCGCACAACTATCAATAGCTGGAGGAAGTAATCAAACACAATTTTCGATAAGTGGTGGCTATCAAAAGGAAACAACAGTTTTTCCTGGTGATGCCAACTATAAAAAAGTAACTGTTCATAGCAGTGTAAACCATCAATCGAATAATGACCGATTTAAACTAAATTTAACTACCATTTATTCAAATGAGAAAAATTTATTACCTAGATCTGACTTTACTTTTAAGGCATATACTCTGGAGCCTAACGCGCCTAAACTATATGATGATGAAGGTCTTTTGAATTGGGAAAACAATACATGGAATAACCCCTTGGCTTCTCTTGAAGAAGTATATGATGCAAAAATAAATACCCTAATTACTAATGCTGGAATATCCTATATGGTATTACCAAATTTGGAACTCAAGACCAGTTTAGGTTTTAATACCTATGATTTGGATTCCTATAGGACACTTCCTTCTTCAGCAAGAAACCCACGTTTTGGTTTTACTCCTCAAAATTATTCGTCAATTTCAATAAACAGATCTAGACGTCAATCTTGGATTGTAGAACCGCAATTGAATTGGACTAAACAATTGAATAAAACCAAACTCGATGTACTTCTAGGATCAACATTTCAAAGGGAATCTACCCAACAACTTGTTCAAAAAGGAACGGGTTTCCCGAACAATAACCTAATCCAAAATATTTCAGCAGCAGAAACTATTGAAATCTTAGATGATATGGATAGTGAGTATAGTTACCAAGCTTTTTTTGGTCGTGTGAATTTAAACTTTGCAGATAAATATATTCTAAATCTTACGGGACGTAGAGATGGGTCTTCTAGATTTGGCCCTGGAAAACAGTTTGGAAATTTTGGTGCTGTTGGACTTGCTTGGCTTTTTTCAAATGAAAATATTTTTAGTGATAGTTCTATTTTGAGTTTTGGAAAACTACGTTTAAGCTATGGAACAACTGGAAGTGATAATATTGGAGATTATAGGTTTTTAAACACATATAATGTTACAGGTTTTGATTATAACGGAACAACCATATTAGAGCCAACAGGGATTTTTAACCCATTATTTGGATGGGAAACAAACAAAAAGCTGGAAGTAGCAATAGAATTTGGCTTGTTCAATGATAACATATTCTTAAATACGTCATGGTACCGAAATCGCTCTTCAAATCAATTAATTGGTATTCCACTGGCAGCAACAACTGGGTTTTCTGAGCTTACAGGAAACTTTGATGCCACTATTGAGAATACAGGTTTTGAGTTGGATTTACGTACTGTAAACCTTCAGGGAAAGGATTTTAAATGGACAACAACAGTTAACTTCACAATTCCAAAAAATAAATTGATAAAGTTTGACGATCTAGAAAGGTCAACATTTGCAAACAGATATATTATAGGAAAACCACTGACTATAGTAAATCTTTATAATGCATTAGGTGTCGATCCTGAAACAGGCATTTATCAATTTGAAGATTATAATAATGACGATGCAATTAGTAGAACCGAAGATAGGCAATGGGTTGAGGATTTTGCACCTAAATTTTATGGTGGTTTGGGCAATACGCTAAGTTTTAAAAATGTATCCTTTAATTTTTTCTTTCAATTTAAAAAACAAAAGGCTTTTAATAACTTAAGATGGAGGGCGACTCCTGGATTTAGAGGGAATGCTTCGGTTGAACTACTTGATCGTTGGCAACAAACCGGAGATACTAATCCTATTCAAATGGCGTCGGGAGGGCTTTCACCAAGTATTGGTCCAAGTGATTTAAATTTAAGTGATAGTAACGCTGCAGTGTCAGATGCTTCCTTTATTCGACTCAGAAACATTTCATTAAACTATAAGGTTCCAACTCTACAAAATGGCTTAGATATTAGTGTGTATCTACAAGGGCAAAACTTATTGACCTTTACAAATTACAGAGGCTCTGACCCAGAACAACCATCAAGTATAAGACTTCCTCCATTGCAACAATTTACACTTGGACTTCAAGTTGGGTTTTAATCAAAAAAACAGATAATATGAAACTTAAAAAAATATACCAAAAAAGGATTTTCAACAACGTTTTTAATTCTAACAATAGAATGAAGGGATTACTTCCTTTATTTTTTATAATGGTTGTGGCAATAGCTTGCAGCGAATTTGTTGAAACGAAAACACCAAAGAACTTATTAATTTCAGAAACCGTATTTAATGACCCTGTAACTGTTGAATCTGCGCTAGCTAATATTTATTATAAAATGCGTGAACAAGGCATGGTTTCGGGTAGTTTTGGTTTAACTACATTAATGGGAATTTACTGCGATGAACTGGATTATTATAGTTTTGATGTTAACAGCTCTGAATTATATAACCATAATGTAACAGCTTCAAACAACATCCTTTCAGAATGGTGGAATAATGCATACAATCTGATATATGCTGCCAATGACATTATTGCTGGCGTAGAAAACTCCAGTTCATTAAGTTCGGATGACGAAGAAAGATTTGAAGGTCAAGCACTATTTATCCGAGCTTTCACACATAGTTTATTAACGATGATATATGGTGATATTCCATATGTCACTACAACCGATTATATAGAGAATAATTCGGTATCACGTTTACCTGAAATTATAGTATATGATAATATTATTTCTGATCTCACAAATGCTGTAAACCTACTTGAAGATTCTGTTGCCGAAGGGGAAAGGGTTTTGCCTAGCCAAGAGGCTGCTTTAGCCCTACTTTCAAGGATGTATTTATATGTTGAGAAGTGGGAATTAGCAGAGACCATAGCAACAGAACTTATCCATACACATAATCTAGAATCAAATATAAATAGCGTATTTCTAAAAGAATCTTCCGAAACATTGTGGCAGTTAAAACCTGGGAATAACCCAAAAAACACACTAGAAGCTACTCAATTAATTATACAGACTATTCCTGGGCAGCAATATTCGATTACTAATACATTGTTAGGTGCTTTCGAATCAGGTGATTTACGATTTACTAACTGGACAGGCAGCTCAACGAATGCTGAGGGTACAGTCACACTGTATTTTCCTTTTAAATACAAAGCTAATTTTACCGAATCCGAATCTTTAGAATATTCTATAGTATTTCGATTAGCGGAACAGTATTTAATACGCTCCGAATCTAGAGTCCATCTTGGAGATATTTCTGGAGCACAACAAGACTTAAATACTATTAGAAATAGAGCAGGTTTGCCCAATACAACTGCAAATACATCCAATGATTTGTTAAATGCTATTTTACAGGAACGTCGTGTGGAATTGTTTGCAGAACATGGGCAACGTTGGTTCGATATAAAACGAACAGACAATGCCAATGATGTTTTAAGTCTCATAAAACCAAATTGGCAAACAACAAATATTTTGTTTCCAATTCCTGATAGTGAACTGGAGAATAACCCCAATTTATTGCCACAAAATTCTGGGTATTAACAGGTTTATAATAATATAAAAATATTATGAATATGCAATTAAAAAAATATATAATAGTACTATTAGTTCAAATAATGTTTCTTTTTTCATCATGCTCTAACGATAAAAAAATGGATAAGAGTGAGCAAATGAATGTTACTATCACAAATCCACAGGCCGAAAGGGATTTCAAAAAAATCGACTCTCTTAAGAGCTATTTTTGTGATTACCCTTTAGAATGTGAACGCTATGAAAAATTCACATTCTTAGAAAAACGTAAGTTTGAAGAAAAAGTCACGAAAAACCGAGTACGTTTAGCTCTGAATTTTTTAGAGTCCTATCCTGATGATCCCCGTTATTTTGAGGTGTTAAGATTCTTTTTTAATCTCAATTTTGAACCTCGTTTTCTAACGAAAAAAATACCAGATAGTTTAACTGTTTTTCTTTCAAAAAATATACTTCCTAAAACATCAGAATATTTTCACCGATTAAGATCATTACCTATTGACAAAGAAGCAAAAAGCAAGTGGCTGAAAAAAGGCTATGAATTAGCAGAAAAATTTCTGGTTTCTAACACATCAAAGGAAGACAAATTAAAAATTGAAAACGCGGTGCTTGCGCGAGATATACGTCAAGCGTATGAGTTATATAACGGTCTGAACAAACAGAAAAAAGGTTTGGAATCCGCTTATTGGGAGGAATTTGACAAGCACTATTGGGAGTCATTTCGATTTAGGATGATAGATCTTGTTGAAAAATATTCAGATTTAGAAATTATGGCAACGTATGTTCAACAGCTAATATCTTTCGTGACAAGTTTTTCACCAAATTTGGCGGAGCCGTATTGGGAGTTTTTTTTACAAAGGACAAGTTCTAATAATTACAAGGGATTTAAATACATTCATGAAATGGCTAAGGCAAATTTGATAGCTTTAAAAAGTGTTGATAATTCCAAACCTTTGGAAATGGCATTTACCGCTATTGATGGTGCTAAAATTAACCTCGCCGATATGCGAGGGAAGGTTATATTGATTGATTTTTGGTCCATTAGATGCCCCCCTTGTATAAAGGAAATGCCTCATGTTCAAGCGATGTATGATAAATATCGTAAAAAAGGTTTTGAAGTAATTGGATTGGCTGGCGATGGTGATAAAACTAAGAAACGGTTACTTGAAATCATTAAAAAGCAAGGTGCTATATGGCCGCAGTATCTAGATAAAGGAAAAAACACAAATGTTAGTTATCACTCGCTATACAACATCAATTCCTTGCCTACTGTATGGTTATTGAATAAAGAAGGAATAATCGTAGATAGAAATGCGAGAGGAGCGCGCTTAGAACCGCTAATTAGGAAGTATTTGGAATTGAAAAATTAACTATGTTTCATTTAGTTTTTTATTTGAATTAGTCAAGAAAAGGTGTCTTTATAAAGACACCTTTTCAAATTATTTGAACTCCTATGGTTGTGATTTTCTCATAGGCTTAGTATAACCCTGATCTTCATAAACTTGTTGACCAAGATAAAGACATGGATCTGGTGTTTCAGATTTACAATCAACTTGAACCTGAATTGGACCTGTTGGACCTTGAATGTATCCAGTGTTAGAGAAAGAATCAGCTTCAGTAGCAAATGATAAGCTTATTGCTAATAAAATAGCAAAAGCTGGTAAAACGATTTTTAAAATTTTTGTTTTCATAATATTAAAATTTAAATAATTCATGACCTCTCTTTTTTATACAGGTTTTCAGTCTTTCCCTGTCACTACGTAGTAATATTTTTATGTCGCCATTTTTTCGTTTAGTGAGTAAAATTCCTAAAATGGCAAGTGTTATAAAAGCTATATTAAAAACCAGATGCTCCCTCCAACTCAGCGTTTGTAAAAGACCTCCACAGGAACAGGGTATGTCATTGCTGAAATTTAAAACTAGCATGATGTAAATAGTAAATAAGCTCATTAATAAAAAACTAGCACAAAAAGCTAGCATCCACTTCCTAGGAAAAAGAAACAATCCTACAATCAAGAGCTCTATTAAAGGGATCGTCCAAACCATCCAATTGGCATACATTGAAATATATGGTGATTTTTCTAGTTGTATTTTAAATTCTTCAAAGGCAAGTAGTTTACTGGTTGCCGCATACACAAACAGTACGATAAATAGCATGCCAATAATTTTTGGTATAATTTGATATAATGTTTTAGAACGAACCATATCTTTTGAATTGATTTGGCTAAGTTCGGCAGTTTCACTTTACTTTAAGGGATAATATGTTGACTATAAAGGAGTTAGTTTAAAATATGGATTACAAATAATTAATTTCTTACATCCTCATTGTTTTTTCTTAGGCTACTGGGAGAACATCCATAATATATTTTAAAAGTCCTTGAAAAGTGAGAAATACTTTTAAAGCCAGTCATTTGAGCAATAGACTTGACAGATTGAGTGCTGTATTGTAACATCATCTTTGATTTTCTCATACGCTCCTGTTTAATAAAACTGAAAACGCTAGTGCCATAGAGTTCCTTAAACCCATATTTTAGCTTGAACTCGTTGGTTCCCAATTGCAGGGCAAAAGCTTTGAGTGAAGGAAAGTCCATTTCAAGATTATTAATGATGATATCATGTCCATTTCGAATTTTTCCAATATCCTCAAAGCTTAACCGGGGTTTTGATTTTTTGGGGTTGGACGGTACGTCATCGGATAGTTGTTTTTTTGTTTTGGAAACTTCAATAACCTGTTGTTCTAAACGGTTCTGTCTTTTGAAGTGGTGGACAACGCTTATAAGTGTTTTGCATAAACCCTTGTCTTCACCTCTAAAAGTAGTAATATAACAGGTCTTGGGAATTACCAATCCGCCTTTCGATATAAATTTCAGTTCCAATGAAATATCTTGAAAATCTTTTTGTTTAAGCATGGACCATTTATTTTTCCATGCTTTTTTAGAATGGTTCTCCAAAAAAACCTCAAAAAGATGTCCAATAATATCAGTATGAAGCACAGAAAGTATATTACAGGCTTGTTGGTTTGCCATTTCAATGCGTCCATCACTGTCAAGAATAAAGCTCATCTGAATAATTTCAACAATGGGGTTATTGGAATTTACATAGCCCTGATGCAACAAGGTTTCCTGAATTTCTTCAGCCAGCATATTAAGCGAAATACCAATGGATTCCAAATTATCATTTTTTGCGGAGCGCTCTAGACGATAAAAGAAATTCCCTGAAGCCATTTCCAATAACATCTTATTGATTTGTTTCATTCGTTGTTTTTTTCTTGTACTCACATTCGAATAATTAAGGTTAATGATTGTGAGAGACATAAATTAAAAAGCAGGTGTCATCTAAAGATTTTGGCGCTAATCTTTTGTCATAAATTCCTGCAAAAATACTAAAGCATTTTCCATGTGCTCAAAAGATTGGGTTGGTATTGGCGGGTTACTTGTGCGAATATAGAATTCAGATAACATTTCAGAAACGGGTGGTTCAACAATAACAGCAACAGCCTTTATAAGTGTAGAACCT